>ENA-OYZE01000027-OYZE01000027.1-human-gut-metagenome-genome-assembly--contig:-NODE-27-length-74373-cov-8.192605_pt1 | contig 74373 bp, 76 predicted proteins | sample MGYA00243259_ERZ653469 | MGnify/ENA primary metagenome ERZ653469 (study PRJEB26926, sample SAMN06164913) | human gut metagenome | biome: ENVO:00009003; feature: ENVO:2100002; material: ENVO:00002003...
GGGCTCGGAGATGTGTATAAGAGACAGATATAAATTATTTTGCCTTTTGTATCTTTCAATGGCTTTCATAATCTCAAATAATTTTCAAAGAACTTTTATACCGATTTTTAGGCTTAAAATCACAATTAAATTAAAGGGTAAAGTAGGCCATGCCAAATCTCATTATAGATACATTATCCGTACAACAGACTTATTCCATTGCGTTTACTGTTTACAAGTCGAAAATAGACAATTGTAATTGCTTGATGGACTTAACGGGCCTTTCGTGTATCTTGTCATCTTTTTCAACATCGCCAACGAGAAGGGGCGAATGAGGATCGTGCTTGCGATAATTGGACTCTACTGTTGTGTCGCTGAAATTAGCATAACAATAAACACATCCATTGGGGCAAGTGTTATATTGCCCAATGTCTATACTTTCAACACACCCACATTCCTGACGCTGATTCTTATCCTTGGTTGCGATTATATTGCACTTCAATAATTGAGAAATCAATTTACCATCTACACAACAAGCCTTTTCAATTCCAAAAGTCTCTAAATTTACACTTTCAGTACATGTCTTTAATGTGATATTGTAATCTTGAGCTACAGTGGAAAACTCTTTGGCAATGAACAACATTTCTTCATTAGTCAACACTCTTGCTCCGATTGCACGAAGTTTAGTGCTTATCTTCGTGTACAAATCCACAAAACTAAAAACGCAGGTATTAACAAACCCATATAGACTAGCGCAAAGGTTTCTAAACTGTTCTATATGCCATTGCAACGTATATTTCTCCGAAAGGAGCACCGGATCGTATCTCCAAATGACTTTTTCAGAGCCATACTTTTGCGACAATGTTTTCAGACTTTGCACTCTTTGATAAACATTTGGAAGGTTCCTTTCTATTTCTTTACCATATGCATTCAATGTGTATTGAAAGTAAAACTTGTAACTTTTTTCAATCTCTTCAAGATACGGAAAAAATGGTTCAGGGTTTTTAGTCCAAAAAACTATACAATCCACAAAACTTGGTGAAAGATCAATCTTGCTAACACTGTGATAATTCATTGGATTTCTAACCATGACATACTTATCTTTTAATCTGTTTAGAAACCATTCGCCATAATATGCCGGGATATCCGTTCTTCTACTTACACTGAGTATCATAATCAGTACATCACCTCAAATTCGCTATCTACAGAAAGTTGCAGTCTGTTTCTTCCGCTCACTATTGCATTTTTAACATCAATCATTTCTCCCCTTAGCAAATCAAGATGAAGATGATTAAAATCGACTTGTTTTTTAGAGATATTTAGCCACACTTTCTCGCTTGTTGTGCCGTCACAAATGATGAGTCCCAACCCGCCATCTCTAGTTGAATTACTCAACATAATGATCGCAGTAATATTGACTTTTTGTCCTAAATTGTTCCAATCTATATCACACAACTTGACTCGTTTTTTTCTAGTAACGTTGTACTTTTTTATGCCATCATTTCTAAAAACAGCATAGTCAAAAGAGTGTTCGTTTATATTCAGCTCTTGGGATATTTTACTTAAAAATAAGAGCAACCTTGAGTGTGCATTTTTCACCTTTGCAATGCAAAATTTAACACACCGATTATGCTGGTTTTCATGAAGCGAACAGCACGGCGAATATATTGAAATTATACCGCATTTTTCAACGTAATTTCTCACCTCTTTGAATTGGTTAGAAATTGACTCTTGACCCGGTTCAATAAATATCATGCTTGAGGATGGTTTCAACTTGCTGGTTAAATTTTTACAGCACTCAGCAAAATACCTGTTGCCATTAACCTCATTCAAATTAAACAAATTGCTGGCATATATTAAATCATACTCTTGCTCCGCCAAGAAGTCAAAGTTATTTGTAATTTCCTTGTGATATATGTTTCTGAGATTTACAGAAAGGTTTTGTGGCAAATGAACGATGTATTCTTCAATTAATTCTTCAAAAATTTTCAAAAAACCATCTTGTTTTTCAATTACATCAATCGTTATGTCATACTGTGATCCCTTGTTTTCTAAAGCCAACTGCTTATAAAACTCCAACAACCCCAATGTGCTGGTTCCCGGTCCGCATCCTATATCAAGAATTGAAATTTGATTTCTCATCAAATTTTGTCTATAAAATAGATCAACTAAAGGGGTCCATATTTTGAACATGTTTTGAGGCAAGTAGTATAAGGAATATATCAATTCCAAGTTGCTGTAATCGACAGTGTTTCCGTTAAACATGCTTTTCAAACTGCAAGCAATTTTGTCTTTATTTTCTCTTGCGTAAACATCAGGATTAAACTTTTGCAGAGTGCAAACCCCAAATTCCTTAGCCAACTTGGTGGCAATAATATTCTCTATGCATTCCGGAACATAGTATCCATTAAATCCAACTTTCTCTACAAATTCAAACATTTGTTATTCTCTCAATAAGTCTTTCTGCCTTGTTGTACATATTTAATTTATCATTCTTTTGAATTTTGCCTAGCTCAGACTTAGCCCTTGCAAAGTCCTTGCCAATAAACAACAATTCCCCCGCTCTGTAAACAGAATCGCTTTTACCTTTTAAAAGAGATTCTATTGCTTCTTCTTTAAAACCAAGGAAATAGGAATTGGTGGCTCTCATTTTAAACAAATAATTGGGTTTTGTACACTTTAATCCCTTGTTTACTCTTGCAAAGTATATTTCAAAAGCAATTTTTACATAGTCATTAGAGATTCTACAATATTTTAGAAAATCATCATGACGTCCTGTCATTTCACAGTAATATGCCATGCTTTGATAAACAACACCAACTCGATAAAAAACGTCTATTTGGTTCTTTTTAGTTGGTTTTATCATTTCTGAAATCGGTTTATCTATCCCTATATTCAACAAACCCATCAATTTATTAGCAAAATCTAAAGTTGATTTTATCTCTGTTGCTTTGTCACCGGTAAGAAAATAACTTGCATCAGCATCGTAAATTTTACTTTCAAAAAATACTCTTTCGTAATCCAAAAATGTTTCTTGCTCGAATTTTAGCAAATTGTAGATTGAGGAAACATACTCGTACTCATATTTTTTCCTATTTGTTTCATCTTCATCGCATTGACTTATAACTGAACTGTACAACCTTCGTATTGATAGATAAAATTGTCGTCTGTCAGCATTTTTAACAAAGCGTATTTGATTAAGATGAATTTGATACAATTTTGCAAGTCTATACAATGACTTGATGTGATTAGGGTCTATTTCAAGTATTTTTTTGTATAGTGCTTCTGCTTTTTCGAAGTCTTCTTCTTTGTGTCCCCTGTGGGTATCCATATAGTCACAATAGTAAAAATAGGCATAGACAGTCAGCGTGTCAAACTTATTCGGAAATAATTCCAAAACCCTATCTATACAAAGCAAAAAATACGGCAACAGTTTTTCTCGCATTTTGTACTTATCACCCGCTGTTACCAAATGCGACAATGGGAAAACTAAATATTGGTCCAACAAATTTGCACTGTTCCAGAATTCCGGGTGTTTTTTTTCTAACAAAGACAAGTCACCAAATTCATTTACCATGTATTTCCAGTTGCTTTTGGACTTATATTCCGTTAGTCGTGACAGCAAGTTTGAGTGCTTCTTGTTTGCGTCGGCAGGATGACACAAGTCTCCAAATTCGTAATTATCTATTGGCAAAACATACAATCCACCTTCGTTTTTGAGACCATATCTACATTTTATTGAATATGCTTTTCCTTTTACGTACTTGCAACTCAAGTCTGTATTTCGTTGTTTATTTAGGTATATCTTTATAAGATTGCCCTCACGCACGATTTTGTCAACAGCAAATAAAATAGCCGTTTCGTCTTCTTTATCAATCGATACACTGTAACATAATACTTGATCTAGATTATTTTCTAAAAATCCCTTAAAAGAAGGAACTGCCGTTTTTAATTTTTCTTCAATTTCACATTCAATTGAATGATACAAAAAACCATCTTCATTAAATTTGGAATTAGAAATTAGCAAATTGTATTTCATTTCACTCATCCTTGTTGTTTGTTTTGCAATTTAATCTGCTTCTGATTTTATCCATGTGACGTCTAGCAGGCAAATCTATTTTCTCATCATTTGTAAAAACCCTTTTTGCCCTATACACATAGTTTATAAAGTTTCTTTTGTTCTTCTTGTCTTCCTTACCTGAACTCTTGTCTTTCCAATGCAAGTTTTTAGCAGAATATTTATTGTATAAATTTGCTGTACCGATTGAGTATTTGCCATGTTTAACCCAATATCTTTTGATGTGTTTAATCTTGGAATACATTCTGTAATAGTACTTAAAGATAGTTTTCGCCTTGATCGAAACATCGACCCCATCAAAAGTAAATCCTAAATAATCTATTGCATGTTTACCGTCAATACCATTTTTCAAGAACTCGCTGGAACAACTTAAAATTGGGGAATCACTTTTCAAATCCACGTTGAACACCTGCGTTTTCTTGTCTTCCAATGTAATGTTAGTTTTTAATACTGATTCTTTTAGATATTTTATAAATTCTCCCAAATCTACAGGTTGAGGTAAAATTACAATAAAATCATCACTGTATCTCATGTATTTTCCCTTCAGTTGCCTAACGTAATTCACCATTGATTTGTCGAATTCGTACATGTAAACATTTGCCAATACTGCACTGATTGCTGAACCTTGAGGAATTCCCATTGGCTGGTGTATTCCTTCTTCGTTTTTACGATAAGGATTTTTTATTAACTTGCAAGCCTTTGCTAGCCCTATATCTATTTTATCCGATTCATTAAAAGCCTTCAAGCAAAACCTATTTAAACATCTTCCCTTGAGATAATTGTCATCAGCTTCTTTTTGAGTGACACTTGCAAATCTTTGTATATCACCGTAAGTTTCGCCCACGGCACTTGCCTGGCAAGTTCTGTGCCTACAGCAAAATGCGCTTTCTGATCTTCCTTTTTTTCTAAGTTTTTTGTTTTTAATATCTAAATATTTATGCTTATAACAATAGTTCTTCTTGCATGTGCGGAACATCAATTGTCCTAAATCGACGTAAGAATACTTGGTTATGTTTTTGAACACAGCATACCAATCATCAGTTAAATTTTTAACCCCTAATATGTTTTTTAACTGCATTTTTAAATACGAATGATCTAATGTGTCAAAAAAACTTTTGAAATCGCCAACAATAACCATACATTTTTTGAGTTCCCTAATGAACTCTATAGCTTCATGTGCAAATTCCACATTTGATTTACCGTCTAAATTTGTTCTATATGCAATAACCGAGCTGCACATTTGTCCTTTAGACATATAATCAATTTTATCTTTTGCCAATATTTCATTATATTTTTGGCTTAGTTCAGCAGCGTAGTAAGTATATATACAACTATCGATGTGAGAAGCATAACAAATTTCTCGTTTCTTGGTCTTTTTAACTTTACTTTTATTCTTTTCCTTTTTACTCATCCAGGCATTATCCTTGCTTTGATCACCTAAAACGTATTTTATAAATACCTGGTCGAACTTTATAAACGGATAGAACTTGTGATGAGCAATTTTTTCCGGATCAGAAATGTAATCCCAACAACTATTCATTGAAATTTTCCTGTCGAAATGTGCATACCCTTTTATCTCATCTATTAACTGAGTACCATTAAAATCTTTTTTGTTTTCAAAATATTGTTTATCCATTATATTTCTCCTAAAAAGCAAAAATCCACTCATGGCGCTGCAACCATTCGAGTGGATATAACTTATAACTAGGCGAGTTGCAACTTATGCGTTAATTCTCGCAACAGCTAAATATGTTGATTACAATATATGATATAATAATATCATACAAGGAGATAACAATTATGTGTTATTGTTTACACACAACTGTGACAAACCAAATCTCAACAGTTACGGCAACAGAATTGCTTCTAATTACCCTAAATGCCATCATTGATTTGACAACAATCTCACTCATTTATACCCGATTGTATAAATTCCAACTAACGTTGTACCAATACTATATCATTTACAAGTAATAATGTCAATACTAAATTTACTTTCCGACTTCAATTATTTCACAAGAATTAAAAATACTAAGAACTGTTTCCTAGCGACATCATCCCCCTTTTTATGTTTAAATCGTAATGACAAGCAGTTTGTACCATATATTTAATTAAGGAAGCCTTAAATTTTAATATTTTGTGGGCCTTTCGGGGAGGGTCTTTTACCACAGGAAAAATCTAAAATCAACGGAATAAATTATCTCTTAAGATACGAACGCACAAGTCGAACTCTGGATTGGGTTCGGCTTTTTCTTTTGTTTTAATTATGATTTTAAATGTTGTACTTGCTTTGAAAATCCTAGTTTTACATTAAACCAGACCTTATTTGGGTCTGGTTTTTAAATTTTTCCTTCAAAAAAACGACCAACGTACCATCAAATTTAATCACAATTTGCTTTGTTAAGCACCTCTTCTTTGATGAGATAATTTATTCTTTTTCGTGGATTTTAGAAACACCTACTTGAAATTTACCGAGCAGGGTTTTTCCTGTGGTCTTTGCCCCTTGCCGAAAGGCGAAAAAATATAAAAGGAGAATATAGAAATGGAAAAAGTAGTTTTCTCGGTTATCAAGGGAGGAAGATCAAGCAAAAAGACATCGGGTATTGGATATATCCATGACGGCAACCTGTACATTCCGTCCATAAGTAAAAACGGCAATGCGTTCATCAGAGTGTTCGAAGATTGCGTCAAATATTGCCACCCTGTACTTAACAAACAGCACGAATTCAAGGGGACGATAGAAGAATTTGTAGAAATTCAGGTTGAAAAAGAAAACGGTTCCGGCCTAGAAACAATTGAAATACCTGTTACTTACTACATTTGGTACAAAAAAATAATCTAAAAGGAGAAAATCATGGACACTATCAACATTGTTATTGGATCGTGGGGAAGTTACAACCAATGCAACCACAAGGCATTGGGATCAACTTGGCTAACACTCAACAACTACAACGACTGGGAAGATATAGAAAAAGAACTCAACAAACAAGGTTTCGACCTCAACGGAATAGACGAAGAACTGTTCATTCAAGACATTGAAAACTTCGTAACGTCCCATGTAAATTGGGATTACGTTCACCCCAAAACACTGTTCGAACTGCTTAAAAAGTCAGGTGTTTTAGATGACCAGCAAAAATACGAACTAGCAAAAATCTTTTGTGAAATAGAAGAATATTCCGAATGGCAAAGACGTGTCGAAGAACACGGGAAAGACTGGGACGAAAACATCCACCTCTACCCCGACTTCGATTGGTACGACTTGGGAAGATACTTCCTACTTGAAGTAGACTGTTGTCGGATCCCCGACTTTCTCGAAAACTATATAGATTTCGCACGATATGGAGAAGAGTTTTCCTATGACGGCTTTCACGAATACTCAAACGGGATTGTAGAAATACGGCGATAAAAAGTTCAAATGAAATTTACAACAAAAAGTCCAAACACAAAATTTACTCAAAAGGAGTTAAAAATCATGGAAGTAGCAAAACAAAAGAAAGAAGCAATCGAACGCATGCAACTGTTGAAATTACACCCAAACGTCATAGAAGAATTTAAAAAAGACAACATTGTAAACCTGTCGGAAGGTGCGATGCTGTACTGGCTCAATTCATATCAACAAGAAATTGTAGAAGAATTCCAATCAAAATACAATGCCGTTGTCTACCATGTAATTCACAACTTTACACATTTCGGAGAAATGTATGCACTACTTTATGTATCCGCCCACGAAGAAGAATGGCAAATGGACAAAGATGATCTACGCCAAGGTTATACCTTAGCATATGTAAAAAACACCACTGATGAATGGTGTTCCGAATTTGGAAGCATAGGCATCAAACCGCAGTATGGCGGATTACTCAGAACGGCGTGAGGTAATACAATGACAATTTTCATTCCAAACAAAAACTACGAAATCACTGAACTGTATGACACGGTAGCAACTTTACTCGGCAACGATTCAACAACTTGTAGATACGACTGTCGAAAGATTGAAATTGCTAAAAACCTGCAACAAAACATCTACAATCACTACCTCGACAGCAATCCCAAAAAACCAAAAGATGAAGTGGAACTTTCCGTCACCATGATGCTTGCTTGTCTTGGACCAAGGGTCAACTACAACCTGAAAGACAATCAAGTGTATGTGGAACAAGGTTTCATTGTAAAGGAGAACTAAATATGGCCAGCATAACTCAACTTCAAAAGTATCTCGACTTCCAATTTTCCACAGGTATTTACACCGGTTCGGATTACATTACTTTTCAAACAAAGTATCTCAATTTTCTAAAACACATGTGTAAAAACAACGACTGGAAATTAGTAAACGTAAACAAAAACCACTACTGTTTTTCGGCATTTATTAAAAGCAAAACAAACAAATGTGTTTACCTGTCCATCAGCGATGTCAGATATTTCGACAACGATTGGTACAAAAACATTCTTGTACGCACAGCCAAAAACGAAGTGGACTACAAAGGTGGATTCAACAACTACACCACACTGGATAATCTTGAAAACAAAATAGCGCAACTGCTACAAGATATACCGTTTTAGGGAGGATATATGCAACTGAACTTAAAAACAAATTCTCAAGGAGAAGAGCTTGTAAAGGCCTATCTTGAAGAAAATGCAAGCGAAGTTCTTGCGGATAAAATCAACAACGGAGTGACCATTGAAAAAGATGGCAAAACAGTTGTCAACAAAAAGACTCTACAAGGCTTTGTCAAATACGCAACCGAACAAGCAAGACAACAAAGCGCTAAAGGAGCGACATCGGCATGTATTGCTGACAACATTGTATTTGGATGGGCAGTACACTACTTCGAAGAAGATAGTATCGAAGAACTACTGTTTAACACTGACGGCACGGAATACAAACCAATTTCTGTTAAAACGTCAAGTCCATCCCCCGTTGCTAAAAGTGCTAAACCACACCCCAAGCAGTCTTCTATATTCGATGTTGTTGAAAACGTAGAGCAACCAAATGTGCAAACCGCAATTAACACAAAACCATCAGGAATAAACAGTATGTACCAAAAATACATGGACGTACAACAAAATCACGAAAACTGTGTTGTTGCGTATCGTCTGGGTGACTTCTACGAAGTGTTTGGTGACATGGCTGTAAAGATAGCCGACAAGTGCAGTCTTACACTTACAAGCCGAGAGGTGGGACTTGAAAACAGGGTTGCCATGGTTGGATTTCCGTTTCATATGTCCGACATCTACTTCAAGAAAATATTAACACACTACCCTCTTGTAACAGTTGACGGCGAGAACATCAACTGTCAATATCCGAACTTCAATGTGGACTTTGAAACGGGCGAACTGTACGACACACAAGCAAAAGCAGTCAATCAGCCCATTAAACCTAACGACACATCCAACGAAATCAGCAATGATATTGAAAACAAACTAAAATCCATCTTTAATGACATGGTTGTAGTGAGGTGAATATGCAATACACAATTAAACCTATCCCCAAATTTATATTAAGGAAAATTGAAAAACTGGACAAATCAGCAAACGCTATGGGCGGAAACGTAAGATTTTACGCTTATCTTACAAAAATTCGCAACCGATTGGTAAAAGTCACGGTAGCGGTAAAACACAAATACAAAAAGTTTTACTGCAAGCAAGTTGCCGTTCATGGATTGGACTGGAAAGAGTGCATGGTCAAAGACATGGAATACAACCACTTGGGTACAATGGGATTTCGTGTTGGCTGGTATTCCGAAGGATTACAAAAACTTCCTAAGTGGTTCGAAAGCAACAACTGGTGTACCGCCTTGGATAGATACTACGATCCATACGCACCGCTTGTCAATGCGGATTACATTGAACGTTTTGATGAATTTAAATATTGCGGATTTAAATTTGACAACAACTGTGAAGTGCTTAAATACCTTAGATTGTATCGAAGATATCACAAATAGAAATGCTGGTAAAACTTGGATTTGGAAAAATTGCACACTTTACCACCATCTTGAAACACTGTAAGGACATAGCATTTTGCAAATGGTTGATTAAAAACAAAACATCGATTAAAGAGGGTGGATACATAAACGCTATCTTGCAAGCCTACAAGACAAACCAACCTGTTGAAAAAATGCAATACGTCCATAGGGTTAGATTGCAACTTAAATCAGCAGGCAGTCTGCGACAGTTGAAACAATATTTTCGAGAACGACTTGAAGAACTTTTCCACTACCTTTACAAAAAAGATGTTTCCATTTACTCTTACTTGGATTACTTCAAGGCATGCAGGTATTTAGAAGTAGACATGTCTGTGGACAAAAACGCCTTTCCGCACGACTTTAAACGTTGGCACGACATCAGGATTGACGAATACAAAAGCAAAAAAGCTTTGGAAGATGAACAAAAACGGCAACAACTCTTTGCACAGTTTAATACCATTGCTAAAAAGTATTTGTGTTTGGAACACATCAAGAAAAGCAACTTTATTTGCGTTATTGCGAAGTCGCCTTTGGATCTTGTTGCCGAAGGAGAGGCTTTACATCACTGTGTGGGAAAGATGAATTACGACCAAAAGTTCGTGCGAGAAGAATCTCTTATCTTTTTTGTAAGAACCAAATTGAAACCCGACGTGCCGTTAGTTACATTGGAATACTCCGTTAAAAACAAGAAGGTATTGCAGTGTTACGGAGAACACGACCAAAAACCAAACGAAGCCATACTTCACTATGTAAACAAAGTATGGCTACCATATGCCAACAAAACACTTAATCAACTTTATGCTTAGGAGAAAATCATGAAAAACTATATCGATGAAATTACAACAACCAAACAATTTAAACAACAACACTCTTGCTTGGCCGAGCAAGTTGACAAGGCTCTCACAATATGTAAGTTCCACCATTCCTCTTGCGAAGAAAACTTTGTCGTGATTGAAGTGGAAGGATACCACTGCATTGCCTGCATTGTTACTGACGTTCCTCCTTTCGAACTGGGAGAAGTGATTGTTCCATTTGACGACAAACGAATTTACCCGATACAAGGACTGACAACGCAATACGCTTTTAAAAGATAATCTAGATTAAGGAGAAAAAAACATGTCGAACTACTTCAGAATTACCGCCTACCACCCTACTGAAAACATATCCGTTGTAATTGATTCCAATGGAAGATTTGAAAAACTGTGGCAATTTTCATCCCACGTTGTACAAAAAGGCTTTAAAATCCTTGCCGTCCATGCTCACCCGAACTTCGACTTCGGCGACATGCCCGAACTTCCACCGGACCCCGACAAAATGATCATCCGTGCCTACCAAACCGATCCACCCACAATATCCAACAACACAATAACCCTTCAAGAAAAAACGTATACCATTACCTCTTAACAAACACAAAAGGCTGTTGCAACGTACTTAGTTGCAACAGCCTTTTTGTTAAAAATCAATTTAGTTAAAAACATTATCGATTTAATATTTAATATAGCGTTTTCGTATAAAACGTCTTGTTTAAGCCAATTCTATATAAAATTAATTTTTAGTATTATCAGAAACGCAAAACACTAAAATAAGAAAAATCTATACTTCGCTTAAAGCAAAATCAATCAGCAAGATATGTAGTCGGATAGCTTTCCCCAACGCAGTGTTTCCAAGACGTTGTATTTAATTTATAAATCATCGTAACATCAAGCTAATTAAACCATCTAAACTTTGCTTAATGACTTTTGTTTGTGATTAGCTTTTGTAATATTCAATTAAGTAATCCAGATATTTGTTCAAGGCATTCTTTACTTTTGCTGATGCATCTACTTTAAATTGGATGTACTCTCTTGCTTTTTTAACATAATTATACAATGTTGGCACGTCATCAAAAAGGAAAAAGTTACTGTAGCTTTTTGATAATTTCTGCAAAATAGGATTTAAGTATTTCTCTATATTGCTTACGACTTTTTGAGCATACTCATCACTTTTGTCATAATATATGACTATATAATGTGAAAAATCTTTTTTGAATCTTCGTTCTACATAATCTTTTACATGTTTCGGTTCTGCACTGGATGGTCTATGTATGAGAAAATACACGGTAGATTTATCAATATTAAAGAAGTCAAGAATATCTTGCAAAAACCAGCACGCATGTAATGCCGTGTGATTACAATTAATAAATAAATCATCATCTAGTTTTTTGTAATTTATCCCTTTTTCCTTAGTAAACATGGCCGCCTTACTCCAAGGACAGCGAAAATCTAAAATTTTTTCTTTATACTCGGGAAATTCTTCCAACAGGAACGTCACCGTCTTGCACAATAGCAATCCCCAAGCATGTTCTTCTATTGCAAAATTCAGTATTTTTAATTGATATGGCGTAGTGTTTTCAAGGGTATAATCTCTTTTGGTTAGATCTTCTATATAGTAACGTCTTTTTCCCTCAAACACAATGTCTTCAAAAATCTCTGCCTTTCTAGCATTTACTAAATCCACAAGCAACGTATCCATTATTAAATCGACTGTACTAGAAATATCTTCACACATAATTCACCAACTAAAATTTATATTTAACAAACACCACTCAATTTAAATTCCTTTATCCACATCGAGTAAATGCTTGTAAAAATTACCATTTGAGTACCTAAACTCCGTGTATAAAATTCTTGCCCCACGATCAATATGTGCTTTTAAATATTTGGGGAAATATTCTTCATCAGATAACATCACACCAAGATGACTAATGACCAAAGCTTTTATTAAATCATCGTATTCTCCCGTAATCGTTTGACGATTTAATTCCAAGCCTTCGTTATCGGATTTGAAACTTTCGTCTTCTAGTTCCTTGTCCTTTAATGACAGCGCTAATGCAATTTTGCATAACGCAAATGGCTGCAAGTGTATGCTTGCTCCAAGTTCTTCGAATATTCGCATTGTATCCTTAGAAGTCCTTAATTTAAATACCATATTTTTCCTCAAAGTATTGGTTAGCAACGATTTCTGTCGTTCCATAGTTGCTTATTTTTAAAGTATACACATCTGAAATGCTATCTTTTAGCATGCTTTTGTACTCACCGACGATTTCTTCATCTGTAGATAGAATGAACATCTGATTTTTTATTTTAGTAAAAAATTCGGACACTATATTAGAACGATGACTTGAGTCAATTCTAGCAAATGGAGTATCTATGAAAAATGGGATATCCTTGTGACTTGTTTTAAGCAATGCCAAATAAATAGACATTATATACACTTGTCGTTCACCTTGTGAAAAGGGAGCTTTTATGGGAGAAGGAAGCCTTATTGTTTCCGCATCACCAACCTCAAGCTTGTTCATTTCATTAATCACATGTTTAACATCTAGTAAACTCAAAAAATCCTTGTTGGCCACTTTATAGTTTTCAATCTGACTACGCTTAACGTCCACGAATTTATAAGGAATAATATTTATATTTTTATCTACAACTATCCCGTCAATAAAATTATCCTTGTTAATTATTGAGGTGAAACAATTCAAAAACTCTTTTTGTAAAATCTTTGCTTGCCTTACAACAAGTTTTTCTTCCAGCAAAGTATAAGCGATGGCGGCCCTTTCTGATATCTCACTAATAGATTTGTTTTTTAAGATCATTTCATACTCATCTTTTGCTTTATTAAAACATTTCTCCGATTCTTCCACCAATACCTTTTGATCTTGAATAACTTTATTTTGATTTTCTTTTTTGCTATTTAATTCTGCCAACCTTTTTTCCAAATTTTCCCTTTCTTCAACAAAACTTTCATAACCATCTATTGAGCTTGACGTCAATTGTTCCCGCAGTTTCTTGCTTTTATTTAATGAGGCATTTAAAAGACTAACAGATTGCTTTATCTGTTTTTTGTCGAAATCAAGTTTTTCATAAATTTGGGCAATGACACGATTCATTTGATTTGTTGAAAAATCAAATTTTAAACTCTCATTATTTATAGAGAGCTTTTTCTTTAAAAACTCTATGAGATCGTTTTCGTTTATGTTTTTAACATCCTTTTCTTCAAAAAACACTTTGATTGAATTTCCAAACTCATCGCTAGCTATAGTGTCGAGCAGTATTTCGTTTTTCTCAAATTCTTGATGTGCATTAATTTCGGCCAACAATTTTCTTAGATTGTTTTCCAAAATTATAAATGGCAAATAATGATTAGCAATTTCTTTTAGCCACCTATTGATATTATCTCGTGTGTTTTCCTCTTTTAGCAATTTAGTGTTTATCTCTTTCCACTCTGAGAGTCCAATCCCACCTTCTTTTGTATAATTGTCCTGAAGAGTTTTTATCCTAACTTGACATAAATCAATTTCGCTTTCAATTTCTTTCAACTCTAACAACATTCTTTTAAACTTGGCTTCCTCTGCCTCTAAGGTGCTTTTCGCCTGCACAAAAGAATCTAGACCACTTTTTTTGCCACCTATTCTTTTTGCATTCCTTACAAAATTATCAATCATTATAGAAAGAGTATCTAAGCCATAAAGTTTTAGGAATGCGTTTCTAAAATTCTTGTTTCCATCAGCTCCAAGAAAAAACTCAGCTATAGATTCCCCATCGAAAAAATAGAAATTGAACATATCTGGAGGAATTACCGATAACATATAATTTACAAAATCATCTTCATCCGCCCCAATGATTAAATCATCATTTTTTTTGATGCGAAAATATTCAGATAAAGTTGTTTTTACCTTGCTCCATTCTCTATGAAGTGTATAAGTATTTATTTGCTTTCCATCGTCGAACAACAATTCAAGTTCTATATAGGCTGACGAGGTGTTGTCATACATCGTCTTAAAATTAACAAGGCTTGCAACAATATTTAAGTATTCTTTCCCCGGTGCATCATACCCCCACACTTTGCATCCATACAAACATGTCTTAATTGCTTTAAAAAAAGTGGTTTTACCAGCACCATTTTTTCCACCTATTAAAACAACATTCTTATTTTTTGATATGGAAAAATCGAATGTATTAAGCCCAACATATGGACCTATATTATACAACGAAATTCTTTTAATTTTCATTCTTTAGGCCTTCCTTTACGGTTTCAAAGTGAATCCACTCTTGATTTATAAGTTTGTCAAATTCTTTCTTTACCTTGGATGACTTTGCAACATATTTATTCGAGTTTATCATCACTATCAATTTTGTAATAAGCTCAAATGGAATTTCCGACTCCTCAGCAACCTCTTGTATTTGATTTATTATTTCGAGATCATATAATGGTTCTTTATACTCATCCCACATAAGTTTTTCGCCAAAAACATCATAATATATGTCAACGAGTTTTCTTCTGGTCAAATCTCCTTCCAAATCCCAGAGTGTATCTATCATTTTAAGTTCCTCAATCGTAATAAGGTTGAACCCGGTATCTCTCTGAAGAATCAATAAACGTCTTAATATTTCTTGTCTGGCAGACATTTTAAAGGGGCCAAAGCCATATTCGCCATTAGCTTTCTGATACACTTTTCCATTCCTACGTTTATTGTCTCTAAATTTCGGATCCTGTCTTATACTTACAAGCCAATTTCTATATTCTCTTAGTGGTTCCAATTCAGCAGACCCATTATCAATGAATTTTTGCAATGACTTATCTACTTTAACAATTGTGCAACACCAACAACCGAATCTAGAATTGCCAGTTACTGGTATTTTATCTTTATCTATTTGACCTACAACACTTTGTTCTTCCCCTAAGTCTTCACCTTGATATAGGCTAAATAGATATTTCATATCTACTCCCCAAGAAGAAATACCGTCGTTTTTCAATAAATATTCCCAGACTAATTCATTTTCTATCTCCGTAAGAGGATTGTAAACGTAGGCTTTAGCGATATCTGAGTGTGGTGTAAGAAGTTTGCCTTCTATTTCCCTAGAACTAATACTTCTTTTGCGACTTAAACTTTCTGCTTTTCTAACGCCCAGCAATAGTATTACTTCACCATGCTTTTCGATTATGGCATTTGTATATTTGTTCATTGGGTGTATTTTTAATCTTTCTGTACACCATCTAAATCCCGGAGGCTCTGGTGTCGGATAACCTAGTCCAATGACCAAACTCCAAAAGCTTTGAGCCGTTTCTGGATATATTATATCCGCCTTAATATTTAAATTGGTTTTTTGGGAAAACTCATTAATTTTTGCGGATGATGTATGCATGTATTTTTTAACAACTGGATTTTCAACCCCAGTATCAGAAGTCACAATATAAATTTTTTTAGTGCGCTGTTCTTCGGGCATTCTCAAAACTGTTTCAACAACTAATGATACTAGCAAAGACGAATCTTTACCTCCGCTATAACCTATCAACCAAGGTCTATCATCATGTTTGTAAACATACATCATTTCGTTTATAATATCTTCGAAAATTTCAAATTTTTCAGATAAGTTCATTTTCTTTCACCAGCTCTTCTTTAGATAAGGGGATTCCAAGTTTAGTCTTCATTAAATTGCAAATTTTTATTACGCTATCTTCTTTACCAATTATTTTTCCATGTTCATTAAATATTCTTCCAACCCATTCTTTATTACCACGCATCCAATCTATTTCTCTTAGCTTCTTTAATAATGAAATGTCTAGTCCTTCAACTACAAATAAATGTCCAAGTCTACCAAATGCGTTTATAACAACAGATAATGTTAGCACGTAATCTTCTTTTAATGAGCACTTGTACAGTCTCTTTTTCTCCATTTCATTCCATTCGTCTATATATGAAAACACTCCACTCCAAAAATTTAAAAGACGACTTTTATCCAACTCGTCACTATCAATACCACTCACGATTCTTTGATTAGCCCTCAAAAAATTGGCTAACGTAAATAGTTTTGAGGAGTATTTCCCAAGCGTATCATGTTCTTTATCAACATATTTGTCCAAAAATTGTATCGTTGAAATAACTTCCTTTACCGCATTTGATAGCCAATCTCTATCATCGTAAAGAGTTGACAATGACTTAGAAGTTTTAACAGCATGCTTATTTAAGTCTGCAAACATTTGTTGACTACGTTTCAATCCCTCATCTTTAAACAAAACAACGGAAATTGTTTCATTTAATAAATCTGGATTTTCCTTTATTGCAGCTTCTAAAGCAGCTTTTCTATGTTGACCATCGTTTATTAATAAAACTGCATCCATGTCAATTTTTAACAACCCTACGTTTTTGTCAATCTCGGACCTTTCAAATGAAAAATTGCCATCAATAGACGCAGATAATGCTGAAAAAACATACGTTCTAGGATTATTTATAATATATTCTTTTATCTCAGGTATTCGCGACCAGTTAATTGTTCTCTGTGCTCTGTATTCGGGAAGAACATACTCTTCTTCAGCATTAAACAATTTAGACAAGATTTTTAAAGGCACCATTGCAATGTAATATTCTCTACCAGCCTGCATTCCACGCACAGCCGAAAAAATATATTGAAAGTCCATCGATTACCTCACAATAAAAATATGATATACCTGCGTATATACGCAAGTATATCATATTAATTAATCACCGTCAATATAGGGCAATTAAAAACTAATTTTACAGCAATTCCTCTAATGTAAACTCATTCATTATCTCATCCAACATCGTATCAGACATTTCCTCAAAATAATCATGTAGCTCGGAAACGACAACTAGTGGTGAAACAGAATCCACTTTTTCAAAAATCTGACTTAAACCATAATTAGCAAATCCATTAAGCAAATTTGCAGCACTTAATTTATTTGTATTATAATCCGGATCGAATGTTAACTTTAATCTTTCATCCATCCCATATTCGATTGTTGATGAGTTAATCAATATGTTTTGGAGCAAAAAATTTAAAATATTACTCAAATCAGTGTTACTTGGGCTCATGTAAGTATTACGACCGATTGATTTGGGGTCTTTCAAAGGATCCTCTATTTCTGTAATGGACTTATCCTCTTTTACCCCTATAGCACATGCCAATACATAAAGATCAATCAATCTCCCAAACAATCCTATCCCATCCTTATCGCACAGTTCACTGTCAGCTTTTTTCCACAGTGGATGATATAACATCAAATCAGTATTTAAAGTCATCGGGATTACCTCTCTTTATGATAGCCTTTTCTTGCGTTTCATTATCGATAACATAAAAATCATATAAGTCTTTCTCGTCTAAAAGATCATTTATTTTGTTTAGATCCAATGTGAGTAAAATTGTTTGCTTTGATACGGTAGGCAGGGTTTTAAATATATGTTCCGATTGTGAATTGCCTGTAAATGCAAAGGGAGCATCTACAATTATAGGGTTTTCGTTATTATCTAATTTACACTCTTGTAATGCTTTTATTATTCCAATTACATATGAATAGACATCTACCGCAAGTTGCCCACCGGTCAAATATGTAGTTCTTAACGAAAAGTCATCGTTTATAAATTGAATTTCATCAGCATTGATTTCAGTTTGGGTTGTGAGTTTTTTAAATATATCCCTAACACACGTATTCAGGATTTCCTTTATTTCTGTTTCTTTTGATACTTTTTCATTTATTAAACGTTCTTTTAATGATTCGAAAAAGTCAAGTTTTCTCCTAAACTCAGCTGAAACTTTGCTTGCATTTATTACCTCATCCAACTTCACTTGTAGTTTATTGTGCAAGTGCTCAGCGCTTCCAAGTTTTTTAGTCTCATCAACTTGTTCTCTTCGTGCTTTTTCCAGCTCCTTTCCTAAAAGCTCCAATTCTTCAACCTGTTTCTGTGAAGAATCAAATTTCCTCAATTCTTCAAGTTTTTGCTTGTTGATTTCGTTTAACTGTGCTATGTTTTTTTCCAGCTCTGCTATTCTAAGAATCAAGTCGTTATATGCTAGCTTTTCTATTCTTGAAGCCTGAATGTTGTTCTTTGCCTTTGAAATAAATTGCCCAAATTGATAAACATATGAATCGGGTGGCATAGTTGCAATTATTCCGTCAATATGCTTAATAACACTGTCATCCAAAGTTCTGCCACATACACACTTGTTTTTGTGTAAAATTTCACGCAATAAATCTTTATTTAGATTTTCAAAGACATTACGATAAGAAGTAGAAAGCTCTTTATTTTTCTCCCTTAATATTGCACTACTTTTGCTTGCTAACTTTGCAAGCATTAAGTAAGGATAGTTTTTATAAAACAAGTTACCAATGCGTTTTTTTGTTTCTACAATGACTTGCTCGTATTGTTTTATTGCAGTTTCGTTAGACTTTATAATCTGTTGTAAATCACCCTTATTGCTTGCTCTACCTAAAAACTGTATAAGTTCTTCCTTACGTTTTTCTGCTTTCGATATTTTTTCTTCTAGCTCCGACAGCTTCTTTTTACAAGTTTCTATAACATAAAATTGATCTTCAATTGCGTCTTGGTATGAGGATGGGGACGTTCCGTGTTTAATTGAAATCTTTGAAGTCATTTGTTTTTTATAAACGCCTAACACGGTACGTGGATTACTCTGTGTTCCAATATGCTTTATTGCCTGTTCATAAACGTTTAGCCCAAACAATGAATGGATGGCTTTTCTCAACTCTATTGAATCCAAGACAATGCTTCTTGCCTTTTCGCCATATAACAAAAAATACTTTGACAATTCCCTTGGAAAAATAGAATTGATCTTATTACTGATATCTCCTGCATAAGGAATCCATGTATCATTATTTAGTGTAAGTAATGAACAATCCGAATTCGTGTATTTTGCGAATGTAAAGTTTATTGTCACCGGAAAAATCAATTCTTTCCTCAGAGAATACTTAACGCCTAAATGTTCAAAATCAATTTGCCCATAAACTCTTAATGATTCGCCCATCTTTTTTTCTTTAAATGCCGCTATGTTAAATATAGGCTTGTCGTTATTTTCGCCGAAATCATGTTCTCCGTAAAACATCCAACGGAAAAACTGTATAAAAGAGGATTTCCCATAGCCAGAATCGCCCCATATTAGAGTAATTTTACCTTCTCTATTAAATTCGATTGAGCTTCTACCATAATAACATCTAAAATTTTCCACTACAACATTAGTTATTATCATCTGTAGAACATTCCTCCTCGTAAATCTTCATTATCTTTGCCACAATTTGATTGTCATCAGGTTTATTAATATTTGATAATGCTTCTCTTTCTATCTTTAAAATTTTATTTTTAATTTTTTCAATGTTAATCATCCAAATCACCACCATAAACATACTCATTATCGAACAAAATATCTTGTTTTGATAATTGATACTCGTTTAAGTAATCGGTCAGCTTTGTCAGTAAATCATCTTTATTTAATGCCAAGCGACTATATTCATAATATCTTCTTAGTTCAATTTCAGCAAAATTTTTATTGCTCAAAGAAGGCAATACAATCACATCATATATTTTTGCTATTGTTTTTCCTTTATACTGACGTAAAATACGACCTCTTCGTTGCACAAACTCTCTATAATTGTCGTTACTAGATAATATCAACGCACTTTTTATAGATGGTATATTTATGCCTTCATCTAAACACCTAATTGCAACCAAATACTCAATGTACCCTTTGTTGAATGCGTCAATTAAGCGCATACGTTCATCTATACTTTCAGAAGCGGTAAACTTAGAAGCTTTGCCGTTGTGTATTGAAGACAAACAAGCATGGTTTATCATTCTCAAAATATATTCCAAATGTCTAAGCTCTTCTATCTCCGAGTTATACTTATCGCCATTCCAACACAATTTGCCGTCACTGCAGTAAATGATGGTATGATCTTTATCTTCTATTTGCGAAAAAATTTCCGATATCTTTTCATGCTTCCTTTCAGCCATAGAAATTGCTCTGAGTCTACCCCTATAACCCAAAGTAAATTTTTCCTCGTCAATAATAGTTTGGGTAGACATGTCTACAGCAGAGAGCATAAGTGTAGTAGCTTTTGCAAACTTTTTTTCGTCTTCTTCAGTAGCATCAACAAAAATCGGATAATACTCGTAATTTACCAAATATTTGCCCAATACTTTTTCTATAGGCAAATCTACTACTTGACCCCCGAACCAATTCAGCAACATTTCTGTCTTAGAAGAATCATTACCAAAAACAGGTGTTGCTGATAGACCCAATTTATAACAATACTTGTTTTCCAATGTTTGATCAATTTTATTTATGAAGTTATGAGCTTCGTCTACAATCAATAATTTTTCCATGTCAATTTTGTCATAGAGCTTGACATACTTATCAACGAAAAAACTTTTAATAGTAGTTACAACAATTATTGGCTTATAATTAACTAGCGATTGTAAATAGCTGGCATATATTTTAGTTTCAACATCTTTCACTTCACCATGTACTATATGTACAGAAGCATCAGGGAAAAATTCTTTGACATCCTCTATCCACTGAGCAACCAAATGTTTATATGGCACTGCTATTACTGTAAAAATTTTATTTTTCGTAATAAACTCTTTTATTGTATAAAGAGATGTTATAGTTTTACCCGTACCAGTTGCCATAACAAAAAAACCCTTATGGCCATTCCTTGTCCACATTTCTTTTGCTTCTATTTGGTAAGGACGCATTTCATATTTATGGGTATCTATTTTATAAATGCCTTTATTCTCAACTCTATCTATCAATTCATTTTTAAAGGCCGTCATAAAATCATAAACTTTTAACTCAGAATTTTTATTATTCCAAATAGTATCAAACTCGGCAGTTTCATCAGCAATACGCCCTTCTGTATCGTTCCAGCTTTTATATACTCTTGTTTTCTCGTAATTTGTGTTGTATCCCGATCCTGTTTCATTATTAGATCCTACACAAACGACAACATTTCCATCAAAATCTTCAAGCAAAGCTAGCTTATCGTGATATATACCGCTATTACGCACCACTATCTTGACATCTACAATGCGCTCTTTCACTAGGGCATAAAGCATTTTAGCATTTTCATCAGATAAGTTAATCAAGGTGTCTTGCACCTCTGAAACGAACCTCTCCTGAAGTATTTCACGACCACGATAACCACTTCTAATAGCTAAAATATCTTCTTCGGATAATCTAGGAGATGTTGCCAAATAGATTTTTCCCCCTTTACGAGCCATTTCTAATAACCCATCGCCAATAAAATTTAATGCGGATGAGCTAAAAAAACCAACACTACGTCTATACACTTTAGTACACGTCAATAAAGGATTTAATATTTGAGAAAATGTTTCTTCTCCTACACTTTTGTAAGATATTTCCAAAGGTATATCTTTATAATTCATGTCCTAACCCCATCACCTAAGCAAGTATACATTTGTTATTCATTATATCAAACATCAAAAAAATAATCAAGTCATAAAAATCACACATGTATCTCATTGAAGAATCAAGTAAACAAAAAAACAAATTATTAAAGAATTAGACACACTTCAAATTTATCACTTTGCAACCCTTGCGTGTGCTTGTCTTGATACGAGAGGGCTCGCTTCGCTCGCCCCAGACAAGCACACGCAAGAAATAAACAAAACAACTAAATTCACTGAACTGCCAAGATAAACCGAGCTTCAATTCACCGACATTGAAAACAAAGATTTTAAACACTAGCCCTAACTGAACCTTTAAACAAGGGGGGAATGTATCACAATTGCATCTTCGAAACTATTCAAACAAATGAAAAACTTCAGTCTGAAGTCAAACTACCGCCTGTGATGCAAAAATTTGTTTAACTTAATGAATACCAAACGAACATCACCAAAGCCAAAGCACATTCGGAGGCTGGTTTCGCACTGACCCGTTGGCGAAATCCAGCCCAAACCGAAGTGCAAAATGGTTGCTGTTAGTTGGATTTTCGCATACGTTCTATCGTTTTCTTGCTTACCTTACCCATTACTTCGCCGTAATTCAAACAAAGGAAGTCGTCGTACAGTAACAATTTCTTCTCTTCCTGACCTATCCTGCATACCACATCCTCGTCCAGTATATCCGAGTGAAAGTACTGTGGAAGCCCTTTAGAGTATACTATCTTTTCATCTGTCTTTTCGATGTACTTCAATATATACGCAATGGCGTTTCCCAGCAAAGTTCTGTCCTCTACCTCTTCAAAGTCACTACGTCCAAAACGCTCGTTAAAATAGGTGTTTTGAATGGTACGTTGTACCTTTTTCTTGACGGGAGAGTAGTCTAAAACCTCAATCAACCGTCCCGGCATAGATCCGCTCGGAATATAAAACAATCCGTGAAAATGAAGCCTTTGTTTTTCAGGCGAGCGTTCCCAAACACCAACATACTTCCACCCCTTTCGGTGACACATCATCTTAAAACACCCTTGTAGTTTTCTCTTAAAACTTTCTTCGGTATGCTTTGCATTGTCGTAAGTAAATGTACAAAAATAGTTGAACTCTTGCAAATTAACTTTTCTTACAAGCCTTACCTTGCGACAAATAAGATTGCGTAATTTGCGTTCAAACTGCCTTTCCACATACTCCTTAGCCTGTTGAGTTTCGTCAAAACACTCTTTAATCCCATTCAAAATGTACTGCTTTTGCTGAATCCTTTTCAAATTTCTGCATTCCGCATACAACTGTTCAAACTTATCCTTCAAATCAACTTTTAAATTTTCCTCTTGATCTTTTCGATCCACAAAATCACATTCATTGTCGTCTTTCTCGTGATTTATTTCACTGTTTTCCGGTTCCATTTGCTCTTGCATTTCATTTTCAGAAACCAAATCTTCATCAAGTTCTCTCTTGTTCTTGCTATTGCCCTTGGGTACATACGGAATTGCAATGTAATGACTCCCGTCAAAATACACCTTGCAATTAGCAAACCCCATGTTAATCACCCCCTTTGTACAAAGAGTTGATAAAATAACTATTTTGCGACTTCAATTCTTCCAAAGTAGCCCTTTCCGTTAAATATTCACGCCAATCGCCTAACCCGATCTTAGTCCCCCGTGCAAGCTGATTGAAATAATCGGAAAAACAGTCAGTGCAAAACCTGTTACTGTAAATCTTCTTATTCATGATGTAGTAACGTTTGTTTTGACGTTTGTTGTCCAAGGTTCCACGCTCAGTCTTTAAATACAAAACACTGTAATCAAATCTATTGTGATAAACGGTGTTTCTCCTGTAAACCCACGAGATACCATTTTTCAGCAAATGGACAAGCAAACAGTTGTCTCCACGCAAAAACCTGAAATCGTAATACATTCCGATAAACCACCTGAAAATCCAGTCGGAAACCATATCCTCAATGGTATAAAACGGCATAGCAATTCTACTGTCACCCGACTTAAAAATGTGAACCACGTCACACAAATCCCTAGCATCGGCGCCCCATGACTCAGGCCTTTGCTCATCGGTAAACACTTTAATAAAAGGGAAGTTGTCAATTGTTGCAGAGTGTCTACACATCTTTAGCCAACTGTTCAAGAGGTCGTTTTTCTGATTGGCTTCTTCGGTAGATTTCTTGACTTCTCTTAGTTCCAAGTTGTTTCCACGCTCCTTGCCAACTTCGGATATCACCACCACCCCAAACTCCAAACTTCCGCTGTGGGGATTGTTTTCCAAGACCTTCTTTCCCAACCGCAACGCATCAAAATCTAAAACATGGGAGTGTCTGCCGTCAGTCTGCACTTGTTTGGGGAAAAATTCGTACACCCACATAGGAAAATTGCCCAAATCACACTTGGTATTGTCTGTTCTCACAGAATAATTAGAAACCAACAAACTGCTCTCTATCACATAAACAAAGTACAGTTGAGCATAACTTTCCATAACGTCAAACAGGTTTGAAATCTTTAACCCGTCATTGTATTCAACTCCGTACTTGTCCACCTCGTACTCATACAATTGAGCATTGGCATCACCATTTCTTAAATACCGTTGTCTTTTCTTGTGTACAAACTGCTTTACTGTTGCAAGATTGTATACTGTGTGGTACTCCATACACTGCTTTATCTGTAATTCAAACATTATCCATGGGAAGTTGACAAATTTCATTGCATTGTTTTGCAACAATTCAAGTGCCTTTTGCCTGAACATAACTTCTTGAGAAAGCGCCATGTCCGTGATCATTGTGGTTTTCTTCTTCCCCATGCTACCACACGTTAGGGAAACGATGGGAAGTTCGTTAATAAACCCACAGTTTCTGGCTTCAAATCTTCTTAAACGGTTGTTGGCACTCTTTTGACGCCATTTGTCAAAAACAAAGTACCCTACCGCTACAAACACCCACCACGGAACAGTTGTAAAAATCACCTGCAAATCAACAACCAACTTTACAAGTTGAATGTATAAATTGGCAACATCCATAGACACAGCAAAGTAGAAATAAAATGCAATTGCAGATATAAATATAGACATAATGTTCAGGTTCATTGCCCAAATTACAAGCCACGTCCAACAAAAATACCTGTTGCTTGCAAGGAATTCCCGATACTGTTTTATATAACTTTTGATTGGTTCTAACCATCTTACAAGAGCCTTGTACACTCTCAATGGCTTAGTGTCCACATTGTAGTTGTTGTTTGATCTCCTATACACATTTCGCAAAATAATTACAATTGCAAAAACAGCCGGAAGAACCAGAACTAAAACCATAGAACCAAGTGCAATGTTGTACCCTGTTTGGGAAACGTATTGAAACAAATTGTCACTAAACAACATTTCCAAATAGACTACCGCCCTTACCTTGAACACTTCAAAGTCTTCGGGAAGGATTTTCCAATGCAACACGTCAGAAAACCGTACCAGTTGAGGTGTCTCACACTCCCACCCAAATAGCTGTGAAAAGTAGTATTTCAAAGCTTCAATCAGATTTGCCAACGTTTCAGCAAGTCGTAGGTAGGATAAGTTGAACACAAAGATAGCAAGTAGTACTGAACTGACTGTTACAGCAGTACTTAAAATTACATTTAACCAACGAAAATTCCTCATCTATCCCTCCTCATAAGCAGTTTTTTAGTGGACGGATCCCAAACAACATCGGCAGATAGCATCACAAACTTGTACGTACTTCCGTCAGCGGTAAAGCTCAACACGCCATTTTGTTCCTCGACAAATGTCAGCGTCAACACATGCTCGCCTACAAGATAGTAAGCCTTGGTTTCATCTTCAATTTGCAACAAGACATTGTCCGTAACATATCTGTTGCCCACCGTATCCAAATAATTTGTGTCAGAAAAACACAGGCGATTACCTGTAAAAACCAAGTAACCGCCCGCTAAAACCAACAAAACCAAGAGGATAACGGCAATCAATCGTTTGATTGTCTTCACTTGTTTACCTCCTTATTTGTTTTTGTTAAATAATTTAATAATTTCTTTAATTGCCTTGAAAGGCAACGTCAACAAGCTAAACACCACACTTACGACAATCGGCAACAGCGGGTAAAGTATCAATAGTAGCAAGATTAAACATACAACAGAAAATAGTATTTGCCACCAGTTCATGTCGTCGTCCATCTCTACAGGTGGAGTGACCGAGTTGACTATATCCATAGGATTGGACACGGCGGGTATAACCCTGTATGTTCCATTGTTGTTGAATGTCAATTGAATGATATCGAAATCTAAAAATACGCTTTCCCAAGCCCTGTACACCTGCCCCGAAGTGTGCTTGTCGGACCACATAAAGCCCTTGCCGAGTTCAATAATATCCACGGGCGAAGAATAGTAGTCGCTTGTTGCAAATCTGAATAAAACCACAACGTTGCCATTGTTTACAGCATTGTTGTAGTAATTTTTGAATGTTTTTACGTCACTAGAATTAAGTAGAAGTCTTTGAGATATATCATCATCACTGCCTGCTAAATCGCCCGACTTCACCACATAGATAGGCGAAACAGTCCTGCCTTGCTCATCAGGGATGTTGCCAAAAACGGCGTCCCACAAGCCCCAATTGATCCAATTGTCCCAAAAGGATGGATTACCTTCCTGCCAACTAGAGAGCTTTTGCAAATCAACATCCGCATCGAAGTCGTAGTAACTGTACCCGTGTTGAATCTTGCCATGCTCGTTGTCCAACTTGCGATAGTCGTCAATGTCTTGTTGAAAGAGATCGGCACTGATGTCTCCATTTTTGATTGGCAACGTACCATTGTCAAAACTCTTGTTGTAGTTCTTTATGTATTGATAAAGCGCATTACTTTTTACTCCACCAATAGAAACAATGTCGGCATAAGGATCATACTGGTCGATGTCGTCAACGTTGAACAAATAGTAAAGCGTTGGAGTTGGAACATGAAGATAGCCGTCACCTAGATTCCAACCCCATTTGGCGGCATTTACTCCACCGCCCCAATCGCCTGCATTTTGACCGAGAGAATAGTAAATTTCTTCATTGTAATCAATAAAAGATCCATTTAATTGACCTGTAGGTACTCCCACATATGACTTGACATGATTGTAGAAATCGTCGTTACTGGTTACAATTATATCTTTGGTTTTATACTCGTACCATTCCGCTTTAATTCTTTGCAACGTTCCGTACTTATCGAAAAATCTTTGCGGTACTGAAAAATACACAGTGTCTAACTGGTTTTGATAGCCTGCACCTTTTACGGATGTTTCCGTCCTGTAAAAAGTGTGCATTACCTCTAGACTGATTGTCTCAAGATAATTTATTTGACAAGAAAGAGTACTTCCCGCTTCCTTGTCCGGCCCGAAACCCTGCGCATACCCTGTAAAAACGTATGTTCCGCCGACAGTGTATTCAGTGGCATTGTCTTGACCGTAAGTTAGCAATTCTATGCCCGAAACGTCATATCTACGCCCATTGCTGTCGACTTTGTCAAAAAAGCTTTCACCGTCCACTACTTTGAACTTGTAAAACAAATTTCTATACTTTGCATCTTCCGACTTGCTGAGAAACTTTAACTCAAACTTTTGATAATCTTCGACGTTCCCATCGGTATCATAAGACACAGCCATCTGTATTTTGTTACTACTGCTATCTGTGGATAGCTCAAGTCCTTTGGGATTATATACATAAATGTACAACCCATAATTACTCTTAACGTTCGCTCGATAACTGTAACAATACTCTACAAAATTTAGCAACTCGATGTCTTTACTTTCATCAAATGGATAGTCGGAAACAGAAAATGCCTTACCGTCTACAACGCTAGATACAAGGTCGTCCAGCACATTGCTTTGGTCAAATTGCAAAGACGTATTTTGTGCTTGCACCTCGTTTGAAATGTTTTCTACACACATGAACAAAACACAAAGGCACAAGAATACAACAACTAATTTTCTCAAAATATCACCTCCTGCTTGTCAACTGTGATGCCGTCAGGTTGAGTGATTACCGTAAAATGTACTTTAACAACATCTTCGTAGTGCTTTAAACGAATTACCATAGTGAATAAATCCTGCACAGGAACATCACTCTCATTGCAATGAACTTCACTGTCGGGATACCTGCTTTGTAAAATATCCGTCAAACTTCCCACGGGACTGATGGTAAAATAATTACTGTGCTTTTCCACGATGAAACATTGTGTGTAGTCTTGCTCTGCGTTAAAAGACATGGCTTTTCCGTCCACAAAAAAGTCGAAATCCACATCTTCTTTGGCAACAACACTGACGGTGTAGTCAAGTTGCTCTGACGGAATTAGGAACTTCAACCTGACTTCTGTGCCACTCGTTCCCAATGTGTATCCACCTGAGGATGTTGCCACATTGTTTCCGTCAATGACGATAGAAAACCTCTTTAGTTTCTCCGTGAAACCGTCGGTGTAAAACGCAAAGAAGCCCACTGCCCAAAACAACACAAGTAATAACAATAGATATGACACAACTTTAGTGAATTTTGTGTTTTTGATTTTCTTTGCGTTCATAGGCTATTTCTCAAAACTCAATAACGCTTTCATTTACTGTAACATTGGAAACAGTTGCGTTTATGTAAACATAAAATTGTGCTTGAATATCAGCTGGAATACAACTTACGGTAATACGGTAGCAGGGATAAACTCCGCCTGTTAAAACGACGTCATCCTTATACGCTCCTTTGTAGACATAGTATGGCGCTCCGGAAGTATCTACACTTTCAAAGTAGTTTTCGTATCTACCCAGAGCATTTATTTGCAGTTGATTGCCAACAATTTGTGCGGAAATAAACTGATCTTTCACGGAATCCAAAGTAATTTCTTTGAAATTTGACCATTGCTCATCATAACCGTTACGCCATACCAAATCACCGACACGGAAACTGCTTACACCCTCAATCTTGACATCGAAAGAACTGTATCCCGATCCAACGTCATTGAAAATATTGTTAACGGATATATCAAGCATGTATGTTTCACCTACACGCAAATCGTAACAGGATACAATACCTCTTTCTATTTTCGCAAGACCTTCAGTGTCTACGACAACTTCATCCGGAATACCCTTAAAAACAACGGCAACCACCGCAGATGCTCCGCCGTCTCGTGCTGTTACCGTAACAATCGCCGTGCTACCACGAAAAGACTTGTAACACTCTATTGTCGCAATGAGAGATCCGTCCGACTGTGGAACTACTCGCAAGTAGTTTTCAATCGGTTCAGCCGACAACTCCGCATCGCCGGCCCAATCAATTGACCAATCGACCTCCTTGTTGACTGCATCATCAGGTGTGATGGTTGCAGTGACCGTCGCTGTAACTTTATCGTCTGAAACTGTACTCATTGTAGACATGGACAATTTGATTCCGTTTTCAGTAACGGGATTCATTGCAATCGGCGTCTCTTGCTGTTGAACATCGTCCTTAGACTCGTCTTGAGTGTAGTACAAAGGAATAAGTGCCGCCACCACACCAACTGCAAGTACAATTAGTGCAATCAGTACGGCAATCCACTTGACAGCATCAGACTTTTTGTGTTGATAAAATTCGTTATACATTCTAATTCCTCCTTTTTGTTTAATAAAAACTGTGACCACGGATTTTCCGTAGCCACAGTTGAATTGCACTATCTCAGCAACATGTTGAGCAATGCCTTGTCGGAAGCACGGAAAGGCTTTACCTTACACTGGTAAACTTCGCCATTTTCGTCCGTTGTCTGCACTTCGTAAGAGTTACCTGCAAGAACTTTACCTGTTGTTTCATCCTTTATCTCGAAAGGTTTAGTAACAAGTTCGGCAGTCATTTGATCACCAAATACGATGTCAAGAACTGTATAACCGCCCTTGTCAGGTGGAACGACTGCAACTCTTACTTGCTTGCCACGAATACTTCCCTTAATAAAATAACTGAAGAATGTTTTGCCATTCTTTTCGAAAGTTTCTCTTTCGACTACAATTTTCTTTTCAACGTTCATGTGAAATCCCTCCTTTTTATCTTCCTTTACGTTGTGAAATCGCCTTGGCTTCAGCCTTAGTCTTGCCTTCGCTCAAAGCCTTTTTGTACTTGTAAACTCCGGCATGATCGCTTTGACACTGAAGATATCCCGAACGCATTCCTGCTTCGTAATCCGTCAATTCCTTGCCTTCTTTGGGTCCGTAAGTGTGAACCCTTGCTCTTCTGTCGTCTGCGTATCCCTTAGCTCTCTTGGAAGGAACGGACCAGCGACGTTTGTTGTAATTACTGTTTTTATCTGCCACAGTAAAATCCTCCTGAAAATTTAAATTTTTGCCCGTCATGCCGATAGCACAGCATTTTGTTTATATAGGACTAACGCTTGAATTTAAAACTTTTCGTTTCATGCGATTGTCTTGCGGTGAGTGGACACTCTTACATTGCAATACCACATTATGAATATCGGTTGTTTGTTTAGCGTTAGAATCCGTCAATCAGTAAATGTACACTCTAGAGTACATGGATGTAGACAACCGTCTGCCGTCAACATTAACACGTTTACGAAAGAATATTTCGTACGTTCTGTCACGATCAGGCGTGCGATAATAGTAAGTGTCGTAACTTACAAAAACCGTGTTTTGCCTTTCGTCATATTTGATTGCCACAACTTGTTTCACAATGTACTCCGCTGTGCGATAGACATTTGTAGCGTCCCTTAGACACTGTGCAAATGCATGATTCATTGATGTACCTCCTTATCAGTTAATTGTGATTGAAAATACTGCAACAACTTGTCGTGTAGCTTGCGAACATATGAAAAAGATTTATCCCAATCGTCGGCAACCGATTCCTGAGTGTTATTTAATACATATATCGTCATGTACAAGTCGTAAAGAATTACAGGGGCGCTTTTGATAGCGTCGTTGTACCTTTGACTAATCTTTACCACACAACTTTCAGCAACGGTTTTCATTCGATCGAAAGTATCTTTGTGGGCGTAGTAGTACCGTATTTCCTTTAAATCACTGCGTATTTGTTGTAATGTCATCTCTTAACTTCTCCTGCTTGGGGTAGAGTAAAGGTTTTCAATACCGAATCAAGAATTTTTCTGTCTTCTTCAGCAAGTAGATTTCTTATACGTTTTAATAGATCTTCCTGTTCGACAGTGAGATACTTTTTGCCAAGCCGAAATCCTTCAGCAATCAAAACACCCCCACCGTAACCTTGCTGGGTATATATTGGGTAAGAACAAGAGAGCACGACAATATCATTGCGAATAGTTCGCTCCGAAACGCCAAACTCCGTTGCTAGTCGTACAACCTTGTCACGGCGACATTCACACAGATGTTCTAATATAGATTGTCTGCGCTCTGTCGTGCTCTGCATCGTTTCTCACCTCCTTTTCCCTTGATGGCTGTATTCTAGCAAATAAACTGGAAGCCTAATTTCCGGTTTAAAAAACTTTTTAAAAAAATTTTTTCAAACAAAAAAGCCCCGACAAACAGACTTCCACAAAAAGAAATCTATCTGTCGGGGCCTCTCAATTACTTGGTTCAACCTTCGACCTACAAATGTGACCTACTACAGGATTTACTTGGAACACGGTGCTTTTTCAACCGTCAGACCTGTTGTGTCGTTCATTCGGACAATTATTAAATTTACTTGATACTACATCAATTTTTTCATGACGTCGGCTAATTTTTCTACTTATCATCACCAGTCCACAACGTGAACAATGATACTTTACAAGTCCTTTGGAATTTTCATTTCCAACCAACTTTTTTCCACAGTTTATACACAATTTTTCTTCGGGTTTCCAGATGCGTTGCACAATTACCCTCCTCTCGACAATGTGTAAAGGGAAGATTTAAGACCCGTTTGTGCGGTTGAGAAATCCGTCACCACAGTGCCTTACCTTTACATATCAGAACTTTGCTAAACTAGTACATCTTTATGCAACTAACCAGCACTCCTTGAACATCACAACTGTCCAACTCAATATCGGACATGTCTTTATTTTCAGGATGCAGGACAATCTTACCGTTTCTGTGAAACAGTCTTTTCAATGTCGCTTGACCGTCCACCAATGCCACAACAATACTACCATCATCTGCACTATCCTGACGTCTAAGAACAACCAGATCGCCCTTGTTAATTCCTGCGTCTATCATACTGTCACCTTTTGCCCGCAACATAAACAACTGCCCCTCTCCAAATAGGGACTTGGGCAATGAATAACTTTCTTCGATGTTCTCCACAGCAAACATCGGTTCACCACACGCCACTTCTCCCACAAGAGGAACCACATTGCATTGTCCACCGGAAAGTTGTCGAAAGGGTTTGATTGTTCCAACTTTCGTGACAGAAATGCGTTCCGCTTTTACAAGAGCGTGAATGTAGCGCTGAACCGTTGCAAGCGATCCGAGATTTAGTGCATTCATGATTTCTCTGAAACTGGGCGACCTGCCCTCTTTCTTCTGGAACTCAAGATTGTATTGAGCAACCTTTTCCAATGTATCTTCATTTAGCACTCTCACCGTAACACCTCTCTCGTGTTAACGAAACATTGCGTTTCGTTATTGCCCTTTCATTATAGCAAAAGCCAACCCTTATGTCAAGGGCTGGCTGGAAAGTTTGTGCAAACAGTTTAATTAACACTGCTCTGCTTTTCTTGGACTTTATATATTCTATAATTTATCACACGACTTCTATCCATTTGCAATACATCCAAATTTGCCTCTAGATTTTCAAATAATATATCCTTATAACTAATTAGTAAATCTAAGGTGTTTTCGTTTGAATTTAAGATTACATCTTCGATTAATACCGATAGTGTTTTCAATTCGTCAATTTGCTTATCATTTAAAATTCCATTTGCATAATAACTGCTACTGTCTGAAATGATATTTAACAGGATCTTACTTATTGCTTGGTAGTAAATTACAGTTTCCTTGTATGCGAATTTATTGATTGTATTCATTCTATCAATTAAATCGGTATCGATGTTGGGTGTATTAGGCCAAAGTAATTCAGTATTGTTCACAACAATAGAAATATATTCTCGTATTTTTCCAATAGCAGTATGTATGAGCATATCTTCCTTTATACGCTTCACCTGCTTTTCATCTCTATCTAATAAGCAGTGTCTGGATAGTGCATTTATCTCTGCCATAGTTAAAAGTTCTATCGCATTCTTTAATGAAGACAACAAAAAGTCCCTTTGCTCTTGTTTTCTTTGTTTTTCACGACGTTCATTATTTTGTTCCACTATCAAGGAAACAATTGCCGAACAAAAAACACCACTTCCCAACATCGCAAAGACATTAAACACAATATCCCAACAACTACTTACCCAAATTGTACAAAACAGGAGCAACGTTAACACTATGCCCGACACCATCATGATAATATACTTTTTCATCTACAACCCTCGTATCAATGATTTCGTACATTATAACGTAACATCAAATAAAAGTAAAGACAAAGTGTTGTTGCTTAAAACAAATGTCGAGAATCCCCTTGCGTTGCGTTTTATCAGAAAACACTTCGCTTGCACCAAGTTAAAATAGACTATAAATAGGTTAAACAATCAAATATTAAATTTTATAAAATATAGAAAATCCTTAAATCTTTTCAGGGCATTTATTACTGCCCTGTGAGATATATCGCCTAGTCGTTCTTTAACACCACCTTTATCATAATCGCAAATTACTTGATTGATATTAGAAGACAAGTCCAACCAATTACACGCTTCTTGCTCACAAACGAAGTCAATTCTTTTTATATAATCGTAAACTGTGCTTGGCGTTCCTTTTGCAGTATATTCCGAATATCCTTGGATAATTAAATAATTCTTAAAACATTCTCGCATGATTTCTTTCTTTACCTCAAATATAAATTTAGTCTACATCGCCAACAGTATAGCAATCAATATCTTTACGAAGCGACAAATCAATTTGAAATTTAGCTATTTTATTTAACAATGCTACATTAAAGACCTTGTCTTTTAACAACATCACAACTTCGTCAAACAAACCGGCTCTTCTCAAAATATCTGCTTTCTGCAATATCAAATTTTCATCCAACTCAACATGGGATTTTTCAAGCATTTCCAATGCCTTTTTTCTACAAATACTGGATTTTTCAAAGGTTTCAAAATCATCACAAGCCCAAGCGGCATGCAAAAATGCATAATACGCATCCTCATAACATTCTAAAAATTCATAAAGACTACCTAATTTATAAAAATTTGATGAAATCCTATCTGCAAACTTAATATTATCACAACTTTTATACTTTAGCGTTCTTATAAAATTTGAAACATCTTCCTTAAAAGGTGTGTTTGCAAACACCAAGCCACAGTGCGGACACTCTTGAAGCCAATATTCCATAGTGTTTCGTTGCATTGGAGCCGGTCTTAAATCCAGATCCGGTGGTCCAAAACTATTTGTGCTTACTAGCAACAATGCATCAAACTCTTTTCCACAATTAGGACAATTGACTACAGAGGGTATTACATTTGACATTTTTTAATTCTCCTTTTAAATTTCAATTCTAATATTGATTTTTTCTTGTTTTGTGATCAGGAACAACCAAAAGAAATGCACTACTGACTATAAGTATACACACGTTCTCAATAAATTCGCTAAACGCTTCTTCAAAAGGAATTTTCCGTTTAACTGTCTTAGATACAACTTGATGCGGAATACCCATCCAATCATCATCTTCAACATACTCAATAGCTATTTCTTCATATCCTGTAATCATGGCAGATATGTCATGAAAAATGATTGTTCCTATCGCCCACAAACATAATATGATTGAAACAATTATAGCAACATTAATCAAAATATTTTTCCCTTTTAACAAGACTTCCTTTTTATCCATATTTCACCCCGAACACAAATTAAACATTGTAAGATTTGTTTAACAAAGTGGTAACTTTCTTTCTAATTTGTTCTTTTTCTTCTTCGGATTTTTTGTCACTTGATAAGATGGCTTCTTCCACAAACTTTATTTCGTCCATGGTAAACCTTTTATTTTCCATGTAAAACCCCTTTGTGGTTTTTACTATGGTATAACCCAACTGACTTAAAAACTTGATATTTCTCCCCACCGTCTTTCTATCGCATGGATAAACCCTAGAAATTTCATTAGCAATTTCCGTTTGCGTCTTAGGATTAAGCCTGTCGGTATCATTTTCTAAAATCTTTAACACTAAAACAATTAAATACTTTTTACTGTTCATATTAAACCCCTCTATTTTATTATAACATGGAGTTTGGGACAAAAATCGCCCATGTTTGATTTTCTCAAAAAAAATTTTAATAAAGTTGTATTTTTTCATGAAAAACACAACAGTTTTCACCGTGCAACAAATACAATTTTAGAAAATCTTTTAATTTTTCAATGAGAATGTAAAGTTAGTTGATCAATCTCGTAATGGGAAAGGGTTCATATTATCAGAAAACACTTCGCTTGCACAAGGATAAAAAACATTGCTTATAATCTTGATTGTCGTGTATTTGCACGGCAATCTTTTTTATTTTTCCCTTGTGCAGTTAGTGTTTCCTGATGATTTTGTTGGTGAAGAAAGACAGCGAAACGATTGTCTTTCGGTTAGAACTGTTGGACTTTTCTACCACAATGGATTGCATTGCATCAGTTAAGTGCTATTTTGTGGCAATAAAGTGGCAAGAGAGCAGAGCATTAGTAACTGTAAGGTTACTGGTGATGAAAATTACTTCTCTATATAATAATTGCAGAAGTTAGGCAATCAAATAAAACCTAACTCCAATATTTAAAGGAGGTACACAAAATGTTGAGAAGTATCAAGAAAGCTCATGGTCTGATTTGTCAAGAAGATCCCGAAACTGCGGTGACAGTACACACCATACGAACTTGGTGCAAGCAGGGAAAGGTAAGATTCCTTACTGTTGGAAACAAAATTCTTGTGGATATGGAAAGTCTGACAAAATACCTTAACGAAACAATAGGAGGTTAAAATGGCATACTTTCAAATCAGTACAAACTCTAAGGGTGTAATGGTCGCAAGGGTGCAAATCAGCGGTAAAGACCCACAGACAGGAAAACAAAAACTTTACGTCAAACGCTTTTACAACGAAGACAACCTTTCCGAAGCCAAGTTCAGAAAACAACTCAAACTGCTTTCAGCTGAAATGGAAATGGAAATTGAATTGGCAAATAAAAACAAAGAAGCTTTTCGGGCAAGAATACTTACGTTTTCGGAACTTATGGCAGAATGGAAAGAATCCATTAAACAAAACCATTCAATCAACTACTATTTGCGTGCTTGTGCGGTGGAAAAGAAGTTCAACGCCTTTTTACAAAAGCTAAACCTTCACAAAAAGCCTATCTCGGAAATTACCGTTCGTGATGTTCAACTGTTCTTGAACTCTTTTACACAGTACAGGCAAAACGGCGAATTGGTGAGACTTAAAAAAGATCTTCCACCCACCGTTAGTAAGCGCAAATTAGCAGAGAAAAACGTGATAAACCGATGTACGTCATATAATTTATGTCGAAAAGGCACAAACGTCAATATAAAAACGGCTAAAAGAATTTGTGAGCAATGTCAAATAGATATGGATGAGTATTTCGAACCTGCCGCAAATGAGAAGCCCTACGCAAAAGAAACGATAAAGGGATACAGAAGAATATTGAGAACGTTGTTTAACGAGGCCATACGCTACAATTGGATTACACGAAATCCTGCAAGTAGCACAAAAGTAGGAGGAGGAAACTCAAACATTTCATTACGCCCCGTATCGGAAAAAGAAGTGTTTACATTCACAGAAGCCAAAAAGTTTATAAAAGCCCTTGATTGTCTGGAGCAAGATTAGATAAGCAAGAAAATGGCATTAAAAACAATGTTGTTGACGGGCGTCAGAGCAGGAGAAATGCTCGGCCTTAGATGGTCGGATGTAGACTTGGACAAAAAGGTTATTTGCATCAGGCGAAACAGGATGTACGCTCCCGAACTTGGCGTTTACGAGAAATCTCCAAAGACTAGAACTTCAGTCAGAGAAATACCAATACCTGACAGTTTAGTGCAAGACTTCAAGCACTACTCCGAATGGTTTAAAGCAATAGACGAGAACTTCGAAAGCAAGTTGGATGAATACTACATAGTTGTAAACATCTACCGACAGCCACTAAGTCCCGGAAGACTTGGGGCATGGTTGAGCGATTTCGAAAAGGAAAACGGCTTTAAACATGTTTCATGTCACGGATTACGTCACACCTATTGTAGTTTATTGTTGTCGCAAAATGTTCCCATTCAGACCGTTTCCAAGTACATGGGACACAGCGACTCCACCATCACACTTCAAGTGTACAGCCATTACATTCCCGACACAAAAGAAAAGGTAATAAGTGTACTCAAAGATCTTGACTAAATAACGGGAGGAAAATATGTATATACCTAGATTAAGACGAATAAACGATGCCATACGAGAAATTAAACAAAAAGACCCCAACAGCGTAATTTCGTGGAAACTTATTCAACACCTCATTAAAGAAGAAAAACTTACCGCCATGTGGTTTGGAAATTCTTGGCTGGTCAACCTCGATGAACTATACGGATTTTTCAAAAAGGGAGGCAAACAATGAACTTTGTAACAAGCGGATACATACAACGAATATTTTTAAAGCACGACAAGAAAACAATACTCAGAAGACCTAACATACGGAGATTTGCAGTGCAATACAACGTGCCACATGAAATTCATAAAAAAGCATGGTTGATCCACTACGATGACTTTATGGCTAAAATTATTCCGAAAGAGTTCCCCGAAGAAAAGAAGATGGACAGGATCAGAACGCTTGACGTTGCCATTGCTCAATACAATCGCACCAGAAAAACGATGTTGACGGACAAGGACATACAACTGTGTTTAAATAGCGGAAAGGTGTTCTACTACCAATACCACGGAAAGACAATTGTAAACTTCGACCAACTTAAAGTTGAACTGGACAAACGCCTGAAACCAAGCAAAACACAAAGACACCCAAAGGACCAAAGCAAGCACAATGATACACCCTATAACTTTAGCAATCAATGCAACATTTACGGCCTGCTTAGTTCCGGAAGGTGGAATGAAAAAGCAAACATCCACAACAACCTTTTCAAACAACAAATCACAAAAACACCCTCAATGCAAATACGGCAACTCGGAAAATTCCTGTTGCCGTATTTTTTTGATAAAAATAGCCGTTCGCATGTGAAAATATTTAGTGTAAATTTTTACAAAAAGCACATGCAAAACAACACCAAGTATACACTTGCGAATATATGACATAATTTATACCAATTTATACCAACAATAAACATATTTTGCAAATAAATCTATATATTATGTTTTGCAATAAAAAAGACCACAACATATTGTGGTCTTGTGGCGTGCCCACCGGGAATCGAACCCAGAACGGAGCCTTAGGAGCAATAAGAATTAAGCGTTATAGTGTGCATTATAGCCTTTTTTAGGCATTTTGTCCACTATGAACGCTTATTTTTTTGTCTTATTTGCGTTATACGCGGCAGCTTTCATCTTATGTATTTCTGTATGGGTGTAATCCGGGTGTAAATAAAAGGTGTAAAAAATCTTCCGATAACGGCAAAAATGTTGTGGTTTACACATTTTACTTATTGATTTTTTGCCGATAAAGTGTTATACTTAGATTGAGGTGCAATGGTATGAAATATTTGTCTGTAATCGAAACGGCTAAGAAATGGAACATATCGGAACGGAGCGTTCGTAACTACTGTGCATTGGGTAAAGTTGACGGTGCCTTTTTGACGGGTAAGACTTGGAATATTCCCGAAGATGCTCAAAAACCTGATCGAGCAAATAAGAAAATTGAAATGCCCACTACCCTTTTAGAGGTGCTTTCGGCTGAAAAGAAAGCAAAACTTTCGGGCGGTATTTACCATAAAGTACAAATTGAATTAACTTATAATTCCAATCATATCGAAGGAAGTCGTTTGACGCACGACCAAACCCGTTACATTTTTGAAACAAACACCATTGGGATCGACGGCGGATCAATTAAGGTCGACGACATTGTGGAAACGGCGAATCATTTTAAGTGTATCGACCTGATTATTGAAAGCGCAAAAAAACCGATTACGGAAACATTCATAAAAGAACTGCATCGCACGTTAAAAAACGGGACGTCGGACGCGCGTCAAGATTGGTTTGCTGTTGGAGATTATAAACGATTACCAAATACCGTCGGAGATATGTGTACGGTACAACCTGAAGAAGTCGCCAAAAAAATGAAGGAATTGCTTTTTGAATACAACGCAAATAAAGAAAAAACTTTTGACGACCTTTTGGACTTTCATTATAAATTCGAGTGTATTCACCCTTTTCAAGACGGAAACGGACGTATCGGCAGACTATTACTTTTTAAAGAATGTCTAAAATATAATATCGTGCCATTTATCATAGATGAAGAACTGAAATTGTTCTATTATCGTGGATTAAAAGAATGGTTGAACGAGCGCGGTTATTTACGCGATACTTGTTTGATGGCGCAAGATAAATTTAAACTTTACCTTGACTATTTTAAGGTACAATACTAACAAATATACACCAATAGCTACAGGCTATTATTGTAAATGTATGAATAAGCAAAAATAAACCTAAGGAGCAAGAAATGAGTACAAATATATCTAAAGAAAAACGAGAAAAACTTATCAATGAAATAAAAGCCATACACGATTATATTGCTGCCGCACCACAGGACGAGAATACTGGCAGTCTTTTAACATATCTTTCAGAAATTGAAAAAGATATTAAAGGAAAGAAATATGGTTTAGTTTTTGAAGAACACCGTGAGTCTGTTGACGAACTTTTAGAAAACAACGTCCCTGTTTTAATAGAAGATGAAAGCCTTAAAATAGATAACGGCGGGACGCAAAATTTCCTTATCGAAGGCGATAATTTAGCAAGCCTTAAACTCTTGGAAAAAACGCATAAAGGTGCAATAGACCTTATTTATATCGACCCGCCGTACAACACAGGAAATAAAGATTTTGTTTACGACGATACTTTTGTTGGAGATGATGACAAATTCCGCCATAGCAAATGGTTGTCGTTTATGGAAAGAAGATTAAAAATCGCCAAAAAATTGTTATCGAGTAACGGCATTCTTTTCATAAGCATTGATGACAATGAATATGCCGCATTAAAAGTCTTATGCGATACAATATTTAGTGAATCGAATTATGTGGCAACATTACCTCGCAGGACGATAAATTCTGGAAAACATGATAGTACGGCAATCACTATTTCGCACGATTATGTTTTGCTTTACTCTCTGCTCGGTAAAAGTATTAAATTAAAACAGAAAATTAAAAGCGCCGAAGAAAAACAGTCTTTATACAACCTTAAGGATGAACATCTTGAAACTCGTGGCAGGTATTATATTACTCAATTAAACAAAAATTCCATACAGTATTCAGATAGCCTCAATTATCCTATTGTTGCGCCAAATGGCGAAGAAATATGGCCTGGTGGCGGATTTGAGGACAAGCAATGGGTTTGGCGCTGGAGTAAAGCAAAATTTCAATGGGGTTTAGAAAATGGCTTTATTGTTTTTAAGAAAAATACCAAAACACAAAAATATAAAGTTTATACAAAATCGTACGAAAATGTAGATAAAGATGGTAACATCATAATTCGAACTAACCCTAACACCTCATTAGATTTTACTGGCAATGAATATACAAATTTTAATGCAACTCCTGAACTTGAGAAAATTATGGGAGCTAAAAAACTTTTTGATTATCCAAAGCCTATTCTTCTAATAAAGTCGTTATTGTCGCTATTAAACATGAATGCGTATACAGCTCTCGATTTTTTTGCTGGTAGCGGAACAACTGGTCATGCTGTTATGCAACTCAATGCGGAAGACGGCGGCAAACGCAAGTTTATACTTTGCACGAACAATGAAAACAATATTTGCCGTGACGTTACATACGAACGCATTAAGCGTGTGATTGCAAAAGAGAATTACAAAGCAAACTTGAAATATTATAAAGTGGACTTTGTGCCGATTACCGAGCAAGTGTATTACGAATATGCAGATAAACTCCTTTTACATATTAAAGAGCTTGTCGAGCTTGAAAACGGGCTTGATTTTGACGGTAATAAAAAGGTTGCCATTTGCCTTTCCGACGAAGACTTACAGGACTTTGTAAATTCGCTTGGCGACAACACTACCTATAAGGCGGTTTACGTTGGTCATGACGTATTCGTCACCCCCGAAATTGAAAGCAAACTCAATTCCTTGGATATTAAAATTAACATTATTCCCGATTACTATTACGGCGAATTAAGAGGATAACAAATGAAAAAGTTTAAGGCAATACTAAAAGATATAGGTATAGGTGCGGGTGTTTTCCTGGGCTTTTTTGTGGCAGCCTTTTTAGTGTTGTTTTTAGGGGTAAATATATTCTATGAAAAAAATTTAATCCCTGCACATATAGCTTTAATTATAATTTTTGCTGGAGCGCTCACAACAGGAACAACAACTACTATTCTTTATTTCATTAAAAGAAAAAAGAACAAACATAAGTTTTTCTCGGCCGTCGGCGCAAAAATTATTTTTTCCTTATTCCTGTTTCAAGGGTTTATAAATGCATTCAAGTCTGAAATTATCTTAACGACTGAAGCGGCACAAAAACTCGTTGAAATGGAGTGGACAATTTTTTCAATTGCCATGACCGCATTTGTTTTTTGGCATGTTATTGTATCAAAATTTATTGACAACTCAACGAAAGAAAATGGTTTTGGTGATGAGCGGCTTGATATCATTACAAAAAAACAAGGTATTTATAAAGATGCAATAAATTTTAGTTATAATTTAACGCTGCTTACAATTTCAATGCTATGTTTAGTGCTTACGACTTCTTCAATTTTTGTCACGGGGGAAATAAATTTATATAATCAATTTATTTTACTATTTAATATTACAATTGTTATAAACGCTTTGATGGTAATTTTTTATGATATTTCTAGTCCACTAGTAGTGCAACTTATTATAAAGAAAAAACATAAAATGACCGATGAGCAAATAAGCGACGAAATACTTTTAGCGATTACGGAAGAAAGATTAAATGATTTAATGAAAGACGGTGAAAAACAACTTTCAAAAGAGGAAATAACTAATTTGGCTAAAGAAGTGATAGCCAAAATAAAGGAAAGAGAAGAATTAGAAAACAAGGAGAAAACAAATGAACTTGACGCTTAAAAACTTTCAAATGAAAGCGATTGCAGATTTGAATTCGGCGTGCAGACAATCAAAGAAAGAAATCGTTTTGAAAAGCTGTACAGGTAGCGGTAAAACGATAATTTTAACACACTTTATCGACCGTTTTATTAAAGAGAATCCGAAGATGTGTTTCGTTTGGTTTACTCCTGGTAAAGGTAATCTTGAAGACCAGTCAAAGGCAAAAATGGATTTATATATTCCGCAAGCACAAACGAAGTTGCTTTCGGACGTTTTAACGTCTGGTTTTGAAGAAAACGACGTTGCGTTCATTAACTGGGAAATGGTTACGAATAAGAAAAACAATGCTATCCAGGACAGCGAACATCAAAATCTTATGGATAGAATCCGTGCAGCGCAGTTGGACGGCTTACGTTTCATTGTTATCGTTGACGAACAGCATTTCAATAACACTTATAAAGCCAACGAAATCATCAACCTTTTCAAGGCTGATAAAATTATTCGCGCATCCGCTACTCCTCTTAATTACGGTAACGCCTTTATGATTGAAATTGACGAAGAAGACGTTATTGCCGAAGGACTTATCAAGAAAGCCATTTACATCAACGAAGGCATCCCGCAGAATACGGAAATTGAAAACGAAGAAAAATATTTGCTTGAACTTGCGCTTGAAAAATATAATCGCCTTGTTGAAGAGTATAGAAAGGTAAAGAGTAAGGTCAATCCGCTTATTGTTGTTCAAATTCCAAATAAATCAGAAGAAAAGCAGGCGAAAATCGAGGAGATTTTAGAAGAAAAGGGTATTACCTACTTAAACAAGCGCCTTGCGGTTTGGCTCTCTGACCAAAAAGAAAATCTTGAGGATATTGACAAACTTGATGCTGAACCGATGGTGATTATCATCAAGCAAGCTGTTGCACTCGGTTGGGACTATCCCCGTGCGCAAATACTTGTAAAAATGCGTGATAATATGAGCGAAACGTTTGAAATTCAGACAATCGGGCGTATTCGCCGTATGCCTGAGGCGAATCATTACGACAATCAACTGCTTGACTATTGCTATATTTACACGCTTGATAAGGCGTTTATTGAGTATGCTAAAAAAGAAAGTGGCGCTCACGAAGTAAAAAAGGTGTTTATAAAACCTGAACATAAAGCCTTTAGACTTACTAAAGAGTTAAAATCCGTTAACTATTTCGAAAACGACCCCGTTGTTTTACTTAAAACGGCGCATGCATTCTTTACGAATAAATATGAGTTGACTACTGGTGTCAAAGCTAACCGTACGGCTCTTGAGGTAAGAGGTAAATATAAGTTTGATGAAAATATCCTTTACGATTCGCAACAAGGTACAATGATTGTTACGGACAACCAGGAACACGTTCACGAACTTGCTTTGAGCCGTAAGTTAAGCACGCACTCTGATGGTCGTTTATTCCACCATTGCGTTGGCGAAATTGCTGACGCTGCCGGGGTTAAATACGACAGCATGGTAATCATTTTACGCCGTTTATTCGACGAAGGCGTTAAATACTCAAATAAACTGTTGAGTTTGTCAACCAAACACCTTTATGCTTTTGTAATTAACAATAAGGCACTATTAAAGGCAGACTTTAAGGAATCGTCTCATTCGGGTATACAAGGCGTTATTTCCACCACCCAAAAGAACACTGCTGAATTTGCTTTCCCTCAAGAATGTGTAATTCAATACACCCCTAACTCGTATAAGGAATGCAAGAAAAACATTTACGAAGGTTATTTATTAAGCAAGGCGACTAAATCAAAGGTCGAAAGAGAATTTGAAAAATGGTGCGAAAAGAATTCCGACTGGTTCTATAAAAACGGCGATAAAGGCAACGAATACTTCTCCATCCTTTATACGAACGAATATGGTAAGCAAAAGCTATTCTATCCTGACTATATTTTAAGCATTAATGGCGAAATTTGGATTATAGAAACTAAAGGCGGTATTACTTACAGCGGAGCCGATGCAAATATCGACGATTTTTCGGAAAAGAAATTTAATGCATTGAAAGAATACGTCGCCAAATATAACCTGAAAGGCGGATTTGTCGTTTTAGATGAAGATGGTTTAGACGACGAATTATATATTTCCACTTCGATGTTCCATAGAATTAAGGATGACCGTTCCGAATATACGCTTTTAGAAGATTATTTTGACTAAGGGGAACACTATGGATAAGAAAATTATAAAAACTTGGGGCATACACACTCAAAACGATTTGCTTTTCTTGGATGAATCTGTAATTGCTATCGGTTGGGAAGAATTAGGCGATTTAACAAAAGTAGATAAAACAAAAACCGCCCTTAAAGAAAAATATCAATCGGTATTCCCGAATGCAAAGAAAATGAACGTCGCTAACTGTGTTGGTAGTATTTCTCGCTTTGTTGTGGAAATGCAGGTTGGCGATTATATTGTTTTCCCCTCAAAATATAATCGTGAAATAAATTTAGGAGTCGTAGAAAGCGATTATTATTACGAATCTAACGCAAAGATGTATAACCATCGTAGAAAAGTAAAATGGTTAAAACACTTACCGCGCGTCGCTTTTTCGCAAGGTGCATTATATGAAGTCGGCGCTTTTACGACTTGTTTTGAAATTAAAAATTACACAGATGAATTTTTAAGTGCGCTTGATAAAAGTTTTAAGGTGCAAAAAGCGGAATCAGTTGACGAAACAATTGAAAGAACTGCAGCCGACATACAAAATACGACTTGCGACTTTATTTTGAAAGAATTGAGTCGTAAACAAAAAGGTTATCCTCTCCAAGACTTTGTTGCTGACCTTTTACGCGCTATGGGTTACCGCGCTACTGTATCACCTAAAGGTGGCGACGGCGGCGTGGATATTACCGCCTACAAAGATGAATTACCGCCTAGAATTTTAGTACAGGTAAAAAGCCAAGATGGCGACATTAAGGAATCTACCATTCAGTCTCTACGTGGTACAATGAAAGAAGGTGATTACGGCTTATTTGTAACGCTTTCGAATTATACACCAAATGCATTAAAATACTTGGAAAGCACTCCGATAATACGTGGGATTAGTGGTTTAGAATTAGCTGAACTAATTTTGAAGTACTACGATAAATTGTCAGATAAGAGCAAAAAAATTATTCCGCTTTCCCCTGTTTACATACCAGATATTAAAGTTGATTAAATTGCACAACAATGACTAAAATTCAAGAATATAAAATTGAGCCCATATATGCTAGCGGAGATTATGGCCGTCAATCAATCATTTTAAGGGATAAAATTTTGAGTGATGCCAAATTACTACCTGAAGATAGTAAAACAGATGAAAATAAATGGGAATGGCGTAATTTCTATCAAAATGTTTATATTTACTGGTATTTAATTTTACAAGACATGTTTGAAGGTGCTTTTGTGACATCCATGGCTGATAATACCGCAAACGAAAATGAAGGATGGTTTACATATCCACGAAAACACCGAATTCATTTGGGTAATGCTGACGACTATAAAACTATAGATGAATATAATGTTGCCGTATACAACAAATATTTTGATAGTTTTTTCAATTTTACTGTTTCTTCTGACTTAGTAAACAAATATTTTATAGAAGCGAAAACCACCTATAAGGAAGGTAAATATTACTGCACCGCTTGTGCTCTTTTTCCTATTATTGAGCATTATTCTAGGCTACTATCCGCATATTCGAGCGAAGACGGCAATTTTACTCAAAGGACCGCATTAAATGCGATTTTAGAAAGAATACCCAAATGACCAAGTGTTCCTTCCATCAGCATAGACTATTTCACCAACGAGTATCGTAAAATTAAAGACTTTATGCTGGATAATTATTATAAGCATTCTAAACAAGAAGACCCAGAACCACAATTTATTTGTAGGCACAGGTTATTACACGGTATAATAACACGTGATGTAACAGCATCGGATTGTTTAAGGTTATTCCTAATAATTAGAAGTTTTTCATATTTAGAACGTTTATTTGTCGCAGCGGAAAAATTGATAAAATATAACAGTTTGACTTTACAAACAGAAGATCGGTTACTTTTCGGCGATGAAGAATATGAAAAATTAATAGCAGATTTATTACAATAAAAGCAAAAAACGGTCGAGGAATCGGTCGTTTTTCTTTGGCTTTTCAGCGCGTTATGCTGGACTTTAATTGCTGTTTACGGTATTGTTTGTTTACCAAAAACAAGGAGCAAACGATATGAAAAAGACCGTTAAAATAGACTATGAAAAGGCAATTACCGAGGCGAAAGACAAAGCTGAACTGATAGGCGTAATAATCGCCTTCTCGCAGGATACGAGCCTTCCGTGGGCGACCTTCAGGAAATACTACAGACAAGCGCACCTGCGAATGCTAACCGAATTTAAGGAAGAATAAATAACGCGCTACAATACAAAAAACGACCGAGGAATCGGTCGTTTTTTGGTCTTCCCGGCGAGAATCGAACTCACAATTGATCCTTAGGAGGGACCCGTTATATCCATTTAACTACGGAAAGATATATTAAATTTTACAGGATATAGCAATACCCGCTTTGGCGAACTTTTTTCGACGTGGTCACCATTTGGTCACCAAATTTTATTTTAGTCGTCTGCCATATCGCCAAAACGCACGATTTTGAGCAGTTTTCGCATTGTTTTGCCCCGTTTTTACGGGTTCATTTTAGGAATAGCACACCCTTAGGAGGGGCTTGTTATATCCATTTAACTACGGAAGCAAATAAATAGAAGGTACAATAAATACGGCAAATGTCTAAACGGATGAAACTGTTTAGCCGAAGGCAAAACCCGAACGCCATTGCTTGATTTCACGGAAAGCAAAGCGATACATCCGTTTAACTACGAAGGCAAGTATCAATGCAAATTAACGGAAAAACCAATTAAATTGTTGTAATTAAGACAGAACCGCCTTCGCTTGCCTTCATAAGACGAGCGCCATTTAATTTACATAGAGAGCTAATTTACAATCTGGTTTTGCTGGTCGCTTAAAAGGCAACATCGGTTAAAACGATAGCAACGCCCTGCCGTCAATCGGATAAAAATCCGTTCGTTAGTCGTAAAAACGAGAAACATACGACCGTTCCGTTGTAGATGACGCAAAACAATTTTTCCGACGAGATGATTGCCCCTCTGTTCGTTGAAGCCCTAATCCTGTTGCCTTGCGCACACGTAAATACAATCCCCGTTGGCAGAATCAGCGACCAAACCTTACATCATACGTCATTGCACCCGTAAATATATTACCACGAACAATGCAAAATGTAAACCGATTTGTTTGAAAGTCAAAATCAATCCGTCCGTCGGGCGAACGACAACATTTAGATTGCCTTCCTGTCCATTGCGTGTATATGTCAAAGCCCTGTCCTGTCCCTCCCTACACCACATCGTTACACTGTCAGAAACGCAAAATTCGACAAAATATTACAAAAAGAATTACTTTTTTACAAAAATAAATATTTACTTTTGTTCAAAAATGTGATAAACTATAGATATATTTCACTTTAAGGAAAAGAAGTTATGAGAGTTGTACTGATAGAAGACAATCCTGAAAGATTAGAACAACTTGTAAAAATTGTCACGCAACAAAACACATGCAGTAAAATAACCGTCCGCACCACCGATCAGGAATTGCCGGCACAGCGTGACGTTCTGATAGTGGAAAACGGCAAACTGTACAAAGTGCTTCCCGCAATCACCACCGAGCAGTCGGACTTCGCGTTACAGCACCAGATGATAAACGGAATAAAGTACTGTGTGTTGGCATTTACCGCCGTAGGCAAAACGATAGCGTTGAGACATCCCGAAGACGATCGCAACCAAATGGAAAACTGTCTTGAAGAAATATTCAACGCGATAGGCATAAAGCGAAACTTGTTGGGAACGCAATATTTGCGAGATGCGGTTCGCCTCATTGTTCCCAATCCGCAGTTGTACAACAAGCGTTTCACCACAAAACTTTACCCTGATATAGCAAAGTTACACAATTCATCGCCTGCAAAGATAGAAAGGTCGATACGGCATTGCATAGAGGTGTGTTACAACAACGGACATCTGCAAAATCTCAATACGGTGTTTAAGTGCAATGTAATAGACAAGGTTTACAAGCCGTCCAACGGAGAACTGATAAGTTTTCTTGCCGAGCAGATACTGCACCGCTTACACAGCAATTGCGCAGGTTGACCTTTAACCAATAAACCGTTACGCAATTTTCATGTCTGAAACACAATGCACTCTCCCTGTTGAAAATATTACCCCCCCCCATTGTAAAACGCACTCGTTCCGGAGTGCGTTTTGCTTTGCGTCAAAGCCCGTAAGGACTTTTTTTAATCGATTTAATCGGCTGTTCTGCAGTCTTGCTTTTCGCAGATGTATTTGTCATAGGCCTGTTGCGTCACTCCGTGATTTTTAATTATGTCGGAATAAAACAATCCGCTTGGGCGTATTGTGCGCTGTTGAGTGTTGAAATCCAGTGCAACCAGACCAAAAGGAGCAGACTGCCCTTCAGCCCACTCGAAATTGTCGATAAACGTCCAGTGATAATATCTCTCAACAGGCACGCCCGAATTGGTCAAAGCATAAAGATGATCGTAGATATACTTACTGCGGAAAGCGTCCGCTGCATCGCATGTTCCGTTTTCGGTGATAAAAACGGGAGCGCGATATTTGTCGTACAACTTCTTTGCCAGTTGCGCTATACCTTCCGGATAAATTTCCCACCCGAGATCGTTTACGGGAGCACCCTTTTTTACACCGTCTTTAAATCCGCTGACGGTGCTTCGAGTATAGTAATTGATTCCTATAAAGTCGTAGTATTTCCCGACGGGACGTCCTGTTTTTCCGACGGGGAAAGCACACCTGCCCGTCATCATTGCGTCGGTAAGCGAAGTCTGAAAAATCTTTTCCATAAGTCGCGCGCACACACGGTGATAAGGATTTTTGCCGTTTTGCGGTTCAAACACTCGTAAATGATTGGCAAAGCCCACCTTTGTGTCTTTAAGTTGCCGTTTTTCGCGGAAATCGTGAATAAGTCCGTAAGCGTCGATGTGCGCACGTGTCATATTTGTCAAAACCCTTTTTACAGCCGACATGCTTTTCTTTCCCGGCGGCCACGAACCGTAAAAATAGCCGTTTGTGGCGTACACATTCGGTTCGTTGACGGTCACGTAAAGAGATACTTCTTCCCCGAGATACTGCAATACTTTTTCTGCAAAACTTATAAATACACGCGAAGCGTCCTTGCGCTCCCAACCGCCCGAACGTTCAAACCAAAGCGGATTGGTAAAATGATGCAGCGTAAGCATCGGTTCGATGCCTTTGCTCTTCATGTACCTGACTTCGTCGAGATAATGTTGAAGCGCCTGCTCGTCGAATGTGCCTTCCGACGGCTGTATACGCGACCACTCCACTCCGAATCGGTAGCATTGTATGCCCATCTGCGCCATAAGATCGATATCCTGCCTGTATAGACGGTAATGCTGATTTGCCAATACGGGAGAAGATCCGTCGGAAACCTTTCCCCTTTCCGCCCAGTCGTACCAACTGTTGTTGCGGTCGTCCCCCTCAATCTGCGTGGCTGCAGTGGCAACGCCCAACAAAATGTCTTTTAATTGAAGTTTCATAAAGACCTCCGTTTTAAAACGTAAAACAAAATTTCCGACACCGCTGTGCCATTTGAGGATAAGCAAACTACCTGAGCGATGTTTGCCGAAAAACACATGCAATTACAGCGTTTACGAAACGTCAGCCGTCTTTTTCTCTTGCGTCGGTAAAACACATGGGACGCAACGTTTTGACATATAATAAGCCGCAATTACACAATATCAGTTTAACACAAGAAAGCGTCGTGCGCAATGGGCAAAATCCCGATTTTACGATAAGTCGCACTTTCCGACGCACAAAACACAGTCAAATCGTTGCTTTGTGCAGTAAAAACTACGTAACGTACAACTGTTTTCGTTTACCGACGGCTTGTCGTCAAAACGGCAGCGGGACAAACGTCATTTAAACGATCGTAACAAAACCGCACTTGACACATCGGCAAAATGTAACTATACTAATAAATACTAAATCAATTTAACGGTAACCACAAAGGAGATACACACCCATGTCCGCACTCAGACAAACCGATCCGGAAATTTTCGAAGCGATACAAAAGGAACTTAACCGTCAGCGCAATCACCTTGAACTTATAGCAAGCGAAAATATAGTCAGTCCTGCCGTACTGGAAGCGACAGGTTCCATACTTACCAATAAATACGCCGAAGGATACCCCGATCACAGATATTACGGAGGGTGTCAGTTTGTGGACATTTCGGAAAGACTGGCAATCGAACGCGCAAAAAAACTGTTCGGGGCGGAACACGCAAACGTTCAGCCGCACAGCGGAGCAAACGCAAACACCGCGGTTTACTTTGCCGTACTTAAACCGGGCGACACCATAATGGGGATGAATCTTGCTCACGGAGGACATCTGACGCACGGTTCACCCGTCAATCTGTCGGGAAAGTACTTTAACATTGTACCCTACGGAGTAAACGACGAAGGGTTTATAGATTACGACGAAGTGGAAAAAACCGCTCTTGAAACAAAGCCCGACATCATTGTTGCGGGAGCGTCCGCCTACCCTCGCACAATAGACTTCAAGCGATTCAGGGAAATTGCCGACAAGGCAGGAAGTTACCTAATGGTAGACATGGCTCACATTGCCGGACTTGTTGCGGCGGGATTGCATCCGAGTCCCGTTCCTTACGCCGACTTTGTCACAAGCACCACTCACAAGACATTGAGAGGACCGCGCGGAGGTCTTATACTGTGCAAAGAAAAATACGCCAAAGCCATAGACAAAGCGATTTTCCCCGGCACACAGGGAGGCCCGCTGGAACATATAATCGCAGGTAAAGCGGTAGCGTTCAAAGAGGCGTTGAGTCTGGAATTCGTACAGTATCAGCAACAAGTTGTCAAAAACGCCAAGGCAATGGAAAACGCCCTCAGAAAGCACAACATCAGAATGGTGTCCGACGGTACCGACAACCACCTGTTACTGATAAATCTGATCGGCACGGGTATCACAGGAAAGGAACTTGATTGTATGCTGGGACAGGCAAACATCACAGCCAACAAGAACAGCGTGCCAAACGACCCCGAAAAGCCTACCGTAACAAGCGGACTGCGCATAGGCTCCCCCGTGCTTACCACGCGCGGAATGAAAGAAGCGGAAATGGAAGAGGTTATGGACTGTATTGCGGATATCATAAGACGAAAAGAAAACGCAATAGAGGACGTCAAAAAACGTGTTGCAGCGTTGCTCGAACGCTTTCCCATTTACCCCGAAATGGAATAAACACGACTTCCCGAAACAACTTTAAAAACTTGTACAAAAATGCGGAACTGCCGTTACGGCGGTTCCGCATTTGCGTTAATTTTTTTTATTTCCTGTTTAAATCAACGTGGCGCAAAAACCGAAACGTCTCACGGTATTCGCCGCTGTTTACCGTCTGCCTTCAAAAGATTTACGCTTTAGGAGCGAACAGGTACATCCACAATCATTAATACCCCTTTTTAGAAAGTTGTTTTTTCAGTAAGTCTATCTGACTGCGCAATTCGGGATTGTTGTTTTTGTACAGTTTGTCTGCAAGTCTGATGTATTTCGACGCCTCGGCATAGTTTTTTTCCACATACAGTCCCTTGAAATGCAGATACGCCATCTTGTACGCGGCAAAACAACTGCCGAAAAAGCCTTTGGCGGCTTTTTCTAAATATTCGACGGCTTTAGCGGTGTTTTTCGCCACGCCCGTTCCGGTAAGATACGCGTCGCCCAGCAAAGCCACCGCCTCCTCTATTCCGTCTGTTTTGCCGGGAGTGGCAGCAAGCGTCAGCCATTTCAGCGCCTCAACCGCGTCTTTTTTAAGTCCGTAACCGCCGTAATAGTAACAATATCCTATAAGATAATGTTCGTAGCCGTGCGGATATACCTTGTCACGTTGACAGTAAAGTTTAAGATAGCGCACCGCCGAATCATAATTTGTTGCCGTGCCTTTACCGTCTTTGAAATACTGCCCAACGGACGACATTGCCATTTCGTAGCCTTTGTCGGCGGCGATTTTCATCCACCTGAACGCCTCGCCGTCGTTTTCGCCCACTCCGACGCCGTTCTGATAACACAGCGCCAGTTGGTATGCCCCTTCGGTGTGCCCTTGTAAGGCGGCGCAACGGGCGTAATGAAATCTCTTGTCGTCCGCTCTCTCGAAACCGTACATGTTCAGACCGTATGCTTCGGCAAGCCAGTTTTGCGCATACATATCCCCGCCGTCGGCTGCCTTAGTCATCCAGTACCGTATCTTGGAAAAGTCCAGAGGAACAATCACGTGTCGGACATACATCATAGCAAGCAAATACTGCGAACGAGCGTCTCCCGCCTGCGCTTTTACGCTAAGTTGATTGTATTTCTCGTTTAATTTGTTTTCCAGTTCCGCAACGGCGTATCTGACATAGTCTTCCGCCTCTTTGCTTATCTTGCGGTAATGATCCAGGCTGTACCTGTACCAGTACAAAGCGGATTGCTCGTCCTGTTCGGTACCCTGTCCGTGGTGATAGAAATACGCAAGACGCCAACTGCATTCGGGGTCGGACATTGCCCCTTTGCGATACCAGTAAAACGCCTCTTTATAATCTTTTTGCACTATACCGTTGCCGAAATCGTACATCAGCCCCAGTTCGCGCTGAGCGTTGAAATCGTCGTATTCGGTAGCCTTTTTAACAAGATCGGCTATTTGCGACGGATAATCCATTTTGTCTACCTTACCTTATAAATTTACCCATTTAGGCTTTTGACGCAGTTGCAGTTTAATGCCTTCCGTTGCGACGGTAAAAACCGTTAGTTACTGTACGTCAGCGGAAGATTGTACTTCCTGTTGCGATTCACCCTCCGATTGTTCCAGACGGCGCACTTCCTTGGACGCAAATACAAATACAACAAGTCCTGCAATGAACAGACACGCGATGGGTATCACGCCCATGTTTACGCTGTTTGTCAGTTGAGTTACGATACTGACGCTCAGCGTTCCTATAAACGCCGCTCCTTTGCCGAAAATGTCCATAATTCCGAAATATTCGCCCGACTTTTCGGGAGGAATGATCTTGGCAAAATAGGAGCGTGACAACGCCTGTATTCCGCCCTGAAACATTCCCACGCACACGGCAAGCAACCAGAATTCCCACACCTTGTCCATCTGAATTGCAAACACCGCAATTGCGGTATAAGCAATTATGCACACAAAAATAAGCCTGTCGTTGCGCACTTTCGAGGCAAGCACGCCGAAAAGAATCGCCGACGGAAATGCCACAAACTGCGTAACAAGCAATGCCAGCAAAAGTTGCGTGGTGTCAAATCCCAACGCCGTTCCGAAAGAGGTTGCCATGTCTATGATGGTATAAACGCCGTCTATGTACAGGAAAAATGCAACGAGATACAGAAGTATTGCCTTTTTGCCGCGGTGTTTTTCCGCGATGACTCCGAACAGTCTTTTAAATGCCGTTCTGATGGCATGAGGCTGACGTTCGATGTAATGAACCGACGGTATCTTCTCATCAGAGGCATTGTCATGGCAAACCACCAGACAGCGTTGAGACACAACGCAATGGGCATCGAAACGGTGATTTCCAACGGAGTAAAGTTTATCACTACCACGCTGACGATAAAAGGAATACAACTTCCGATATAGCCCCATGCGTATCCCTGAGAAGACAGATTGTCCATCTTGGAATGATCGGTGACGTCGGTGAGCATCGAGTCGTAGAAAATGAGACTGGCCGAATACCCCACTTTGGCAAGCACAAACACCACCACAAACACAATCCAGTGCATCGGGACGGACATTGCTGCGCAACCAATGATACCGATCATTGCGGAAACGAAGAAAATAGGTTTCTTGAATCCGCGGTAATCGGCAAGCGTGCCGAAAACGGGACCCAACACCGCAACTATTATAGTAACTACTGACGCCGTGTATCCCCAGTACGCAACGGCATCCGTTTCGCTCACTCCTCCGAGCCCCGCGATATAATTGAAATAAATGGGCAATACCGTCGAACACAGCAACGTAAACGCAGAGTTGCCTACGTCGTACAGTATCCAACGTTTTTCCAGTCCGGTAAACTTTTTCTTCACGCCTGTTCTCCTTTAATCGTCGTAATTTCTGTCAAATTCCGCTCCGACATCACCGTCGGCAAACTTTCTGATCAATTCGACGGCAAAGTCCACACTGCCGTCAAACAGTTGTTCAAGCCGGACGCAACTTTCGGCGCACTGCTCGTCCGGCCGATAACTCATAACCATACCGCTTAGTTGCTCGTACTTGCCTGCAAGTTTCAATATACCGTAAATAAACCTGCGTTTGCTTTTTTGCGGGGCTATAAAAAATCGGTTGATCTTCTTCATATATCGCAACGCGTCCCTTACTTTTAACGAATCCAGTTGAAAAAAGGGCGCTATTATGCCCGCGTTGCGCATGTTTGCCTCTATGTGCGAAGTACTGTCGTACCGCAGCGGGTCGAGCCCGTCCTTCACCATCAGATATCTGTCGAACTGCATTTCCGTTTCCGTGTGGCTGACGCCCTCTGCTTCCCTGAGATTGACGTAACCGTGACATCTGCTGTCCAGAGCGAAATGCGTTATAAATCCCGCAATATACGCAAATGCCGAACTGCTGCAACAACTTGTTTCAATGAGATTTACGGCATTTTCAAAAAAAGAACGTGCAATGTCCCTGTGCATGGCGTAGCCTATACCGTTTACTTCGTTTGTTTTCCACGCCTTATAGTAAAACAATATGTCAGGACCGTGAGCGCCGATAAGATACAGCGGAATGTCACGCCGTATCATTTGAGCGATCTGCGTATCCGATTTTTTAAGCACTTCTCCCGCAAAGCGGAAATGTGTGTAATTGGATGGCATAAAAATCTCCTTAAAGGAAACTTTAATCAGAATCATTATAAATTTTAAACCTTGTTTTGTAAATACGTTTTGGAAAAAATGTAATAAAATTGCAAAAAAACGGCTGATAACACAATACAAAATTACGCTTGTAGATTTTACGGCACAACATTTCAAAGCAAGAGGAATTGCCTTTGTCGGCACTGGCCAGACTTGTTAAATAAAGCGGTTCAGACTTTTGCTCCCTGTGTATAATGAACTGTTGTAAGTATAAACATTCCGTTTAATGACAAAAAATATTACAGTTAGCACAATGTCCGATTTCGGGCTAAACACTATTACGGAGGTACAAAATGAAAAAAATATCGGTTGTTTTAATTACTCTTATTCTGTCGGTTGCGCTTTTTTCGGCATGCGCTCCGCAAAGCGAACAGCCGCCGCAGGTAATTGTGCTTGACGGCGTGGATAAAGTTACAAACAAGTACGTAGTCAGCGAAAACATTACTTCTCAATTTGACAGCGACACCAATACGGTAAAACTGTACGGCGATTCGTGGTACGTAACCCCTTGGTTTTTGCAGTCCTGGACGACATACAACTACGTTACGGTAGGCATAAAACTGCCCGACAATTTCAAGGGAGCCGACACGACTTCGGGAGGAGAAATCACGGGCAAAAGCGTGTGGTCGTCGGCAGTTCTGCGTTACGACGTGCAGTCCTTCGACCCTGCAACCTGTGAATGGGAAGTGGAAAACCAAAGTTACTGGAAAAAGAGCGTTACAGGCGACGGAACTACGCCCATAGCCACGGAAGGCGGAGCGGTCGGCTATTTCGACTTTTCCTTTGCCGCAAATTCGCAAAACACCAAAAAAGACAATCTGGTAAAGGTGGCGATTGTTTTCAACGAGGGAGAAACGGCGGTAATATACACGATAGACATTTCCGAACTGACGTTGCACAGCGAACCCGCGCCACAGAACACAACCGAATAAACGCAAAAATGCAGACGAACAAGTTAGCGTCTGCATTTTTTTGTTTTAAAAATTCTATTTGAATTTCGCAATCGCCCGACCGACTTCTTTCGCAACGGTACTGCAAGTTTCGGCAACGTTTTTCCCTCTTCGCAGTAAAATTTGAATGTTTGTCGTCTTTGCCTAAAACGATTGCCGAACGTGCGACACGTGCTTCGGGCAAAAAAAATACGCTCCGCAAATGGGAGCGTATTTATTACATACCGTATCTTTTCTTGAACTTATCTACACGACCGCCTGCGTCAACAAGTTTCTGCTTACCTGTAAAGTAGGGGTGACATTGATTGCAGATTTCCACTTTAATGGTGTCTGTGTTCTTTGTTGTTCCCGTCTTAAAGGTAGCGCCACAAGCACATACAACAGTCGCTTCGTGATAATTCGGATGTATACCTTGTTTCATTTCGCTTCACCTCACTCGTATTACAAGCGGATCCATGTCCGTTGCCCAAATATTATAGTACCTTGCGCACAATAAGTCAAGGATTTTTTACGCAGTTTGCATTTCCGTTGCCCGGATGTGCCCTTTGCCGTATATTTGCCCGTCAGCCGAACACCTTGTCAAGATACTTTTTGACGCTTTCGTTCTGCTTTTCGTTGGACTGACGCGTTCCGCACAACGTCACGTAGCACTTGATCAACGGTTCCGTTCCGCTGGGACGAACTATCAGTTGACTGCCGTCCTCCATATTGTATCGCAAAACATCCGCCTTGGGCGTGCCCGTTTCGTCAACGAGGTAATCCGTCACCTTGACGACCGCTTTGCCGTCAATTTCGGAAGGCGCCTTTGCGCGCAGTTGATCGAGCAAAGTTTGTTTGCGCCGTGCGCCGTCCGCGCCGTCGAAACGGTAACTGTACGTCACATTGAAATAAGTTCCGTATTTGTCGTACAGTTGATTGAGACGGTCCACGGCAGTTATACCTTCGGACTTGAAATAAGCGCACATGTCCGCAAACATTACAGACGCCACAACCGCGTCCTTGTCTCTGACATATGTTCCTTTGAGGTAGCCGCAACTTTCTTCGAACCCGAACACGTAAAGATCTTCGCATCCGCGTTGCTGCAATTTATTGATGACGTTGCCTATAAATTTGAAACCTGTAAGCACGTCGACAACCTTTACTCCGTAATGAGCGCAGATCTTGTCTACCATTGCGGACGTGACTATTGTCTTTACCACAATGTGTTTGTCGGTAAGAACTCCGCGCTTTTGCATGTCTGACAAAATGTAGTCGGTAAGCAGTATTCCCACTTCGTTGCCCGTAAGCAATACGTACTGTCCGTCATGTCTTACCGCAACGCCCAGTCTGTCGCTGTCGGGGTCCGTTCCTATGACTATGTCCGAACCGTTGACCTCGGCATATTTCAACGCCAGTTGCAACGCTTCCTTCTTTTCGGGATTGGGGTAACTGCATGTAGGGAAGTTTCCGTCGGGATAAGCCTGCTCCGCTACGACGTCTACTTTTTCCGCTCCTATCTCTTTAAGAGCCCTCGGCACAAGTCTGTAACCTGCACCGTTTAACGGCGTGTAGGTTACGCTCAGCCCCTTTGCGCCGAATATTTTCTGTGAGGTTACCGCAGTGATGTAACTGTCCTCCAAAGATTTGTCGTTGTAGGTGACAATTCCTTCTTTTAAACATTCTTCAAAGGGCTTGAACTTGACTTCGAAGGCGTCGATGGCTGTGAAATAACGCGTAATCTCGTTGGCGTCCTCTTCCAGCAACTGACATCCGTTGCCGTCATACACCTTGTAACCGTTGTATTCGGAGGGATTGTGACTCGCCGTAATGTTTATGCCCGTGTCGCATCCCAGTTGTCTGATCATATAGGACATAAAAGGCGTGGGCATACATTCTTCAGTCATTACACATTCGATTCCGTTAAACGCGAGCACTTCGGCTGTCTTGCGGCTGAACAACTGCGCGTTGAGTCTGCTGTCGTAGGTAATTGCCGCTTTTTTGAATCCGTGCGCCTTCATATACGTCGCCACACCCTGCGTTGCCTGCGCAATTGTATAAATGTTGAGACAGTTGCTTCCCGCCCCCATTATTCCGCGCAGTCCCGCCGTGCCGAATTCCAGATCCTTGTAAAATGCGTCCTTGATGAGATTGTCGTGTCCTTTCATCCGTTCGAGTTGACTTTTTACCGTTTCGTCCGTCACTTTGCTGACCCACAAACGATATTTTTCAATGTAGTTCATAAATTCTCCTTGATATAGGGTTATCCCGATATGTAAAAAAATATGCCTTTACGGTAACCTAAACTAACACAATTACCAAATTTTGGTACGATTTTATTGTAATTCATACTTCCGCAAAAGTCAACCTTGTAAAAAGATTGTAATAACAAAAAACAACCGACTGTCTGATTTTGCTTTTAGCCTCGTCCGCCGTAAGGCGTTTTTTACTTTACCGCACCTGTGCAGAACGCCGCAAGGGTATTTTTTCCGTACTGCGGAAAGTTAAACGTTCAGTTGCGTTTTGGGTGCGATTGATTGCTCCTTCGTCTTTACCGGCGCAAAAAAAACTGTCACAGGAGTTCTGTGACAGTTTGATGGGTATTTACATCAGATAAGGCGCATCATGTGAGCGGTTTCCACAACCGACAGTTGCGACGCGTCCAGTTGCAGGAACACTTCTTGCCGATCAGGCTTTTCTTCCGTTGCAACAATTACGGTCTGTTTGCCGGTATTGAGTTTTACGAATTTTTCCGTGCCGTAATCCAAAAATCCTTCCACACTGCAACGCAATCCTTCGGCTTCGCCCAGTTTAGCCTGATAGGGATTAAACAACAGTTTTAACGGCGTCTTGAAAATACGCGTGTCGCTGCTGTTGAGTATTACTTCCGCTATGTTGTCGGGACAACTGAATTTGTAACCTTCCGCGTCGAATGAGAACGCCCAGCCCTTTGCCTTGACTTTTACGCCGTTTCTTTCCACCTCTTCCGTTACTCGTGTCTTTACGAACATTCCGTCCACAACGTTTGTTTCGTTCAATGCGTTGAACACCGTTTCGCCGTTGCTTGCAAAGGACAGTTTCTTGAGATCGAAACCTATCTTGCCGCCCTTGAAGTCTTCGTAGCCGGCAACGAAGAAATGCTTGTTCTGCAACTGCACTTCGGTGTAGGTGACGTCGTTGACAACTTCCGAAGCCAGTTTCTTGACGGCAATGTTGCCTTGCGTTATCGCGTCGGCAGGAATGGTGACGGTGTATTCGCCGTCGGCGATGTCCATTGCGGGAGGCAACTTGCAGGAAGTTCCCAATAGATTGAGTTTGCCTTCACTGACTGTGCAGTGTTCCACGTATTTAGCGGGAATTCGGGGAGAAATGGTGTGTTCCGTCTTACTGTCGAACAGATGCATGTTGGCAAGATTCAGAGATACTTCCACCACGTCGCCAGCGGCGTAACTTACGCCCGCCTGAGCCTTGACGATGACCTTTGTGGGACTTTCCGCGACGGTGTCTTCGCTGTCCAAATTGAAATCGCCGTAAACCTGACTTTCCGATCCCAGTTCTTCCACGAACGAAACACGGCACTTTGCCTTGAACGGATACATATTGGCGTCTGCGGATACGTCGTCGGGACGTATTCCTATAGTTACGGTGTGCTTTCCGTCAAGATAGGATTCGTCCGTCTTGACAAAGTAACTGTAAGGAACTTCCAGTTTAACGCCCGTGTCGTCAAACACCATTTCCACCACGTCGCCGTTTCTTGTCAGTTTGCCGTTGTAGAAGTTCATCTGAGGCGTGCCTATAAAGCCTGCCACAAACTTGTTGACGGGATAGCGGAACAGGTTGCGCGGAGTGTCTATCTGCTGCACAAATCCGTCCTTCATTACAACGATACGCGTACCCATCGTCATTGCTTCCACCTGGTCGTGCGTTACGTAAATAAAGGTTGTCTGCAATTTTTTGTGCAGTTTGGAAATTTCCGAACGCATTGCGCTGCGCAACTTTGCGTCCAGATTGCTCAGCGGTTCGTCCAGAAGGAACACCTTGGGTTCTCTGACGATTGCTCTGCCCAGCGCAACTCTCTGACGCTGACCGCCGCTCATTTCCTTGGGTTTCTTTTCAAGATATTCGGTAATGCCCAGTATGCGCGCCGCTTCACGTACACGCTGGTCAATTTCTTCTTTGGGAACACGGCGCAGTCTCAGACTGAATGCCATGTTTTCATACACGGTGTAGTGAGGATACAAAGCGTAGTTCTGGAAAACCATCGCTATGTCTCTTTCCTTGGGTTCCTTGTCGTTGACTATTACGTCGTCGATACGCAGTTCGCCTGCGGTGATTTCCTCAAGACCTGCAATCATACGCAATGTCGTGGATTTACCGCATCCGGACGGACCTACAAATACAATAAATTCCTTGTCCTGTATGTCCATGCAAAAGTCGTTGACGGCTTTTACGCCGTTGGGATACACTTTGTAAATGTGTTTTAAACTGAGACTTGCCATTTTTTCCTCCATTTCAAATAAATTGTAAGTTAAAATACCCCTGAAACATCCTATTTTTTTCCGTTTCAGAAACCTCACAGTAATTATACCAAACTAACGAATGCAAAGTCAATACCCATTTTTAATTTTTTGCCGACAAAATGTAGGATAAATCGTAGGTATTTTTGTCGCCCGTTTCCGAATACGGTGAAAACAGAGCGGAAATTTCGACGCGTTTTTAAGAGGATATGTTTCGACGATGTGTTTTCAGGCGGAGTCGGTAGCGCCGCGCGACCGCTGAACATGAAAATCTCAGACCTTCCGCTGCACGTTGTAGTTTAAAAACTTTTAACGACGTAACGCACAGTTTTTAAACTAAAAAAGTTTACCGCCCGTCTCTCCCGCGCAAAAGAGGAAGAATTGCCATTTCGCTTTTACGGCTGCAATACGTCGGAAAATTCGCCAAAGTGTTGAAGTTAATGTAAAATTGTGGTATTCTAATGGTAACTTAATGAGGAGGACGGGCACAATGTTACTGGACACCAACCGTATTGTTTCCATGACGGAAGCCAATCAGAATTTTTCCAAAGTAGTAAAGCAGGCGGAGGAAGACGGATGCGTGGTAATATTCAAAAACAACCGACCCAAATTCGTGCTGATGGACATAGACAAATGTCTCGGAGAAAAATTGCAGACGGAAGACAGTCTTGAAGACGCTTCCAGGGATTTGTTAAACAAAGCAAAGTGGTTATAATACTTAAATTTAAAAATTTCGGACTGACAAAATGAAACTTACTCAATATTTAGACAGTCTTGTGCGGTCGGAGTTGCTTAAAATGACGCTGTCCAAGCCGAAAGATAAGTCATTCGCCTACAAAAAGACTGTGATCGAGCGCAAGAAAAAGGGATTTCAGGCGTCGCAGTACACCGACAAACAGGTGTTTCACCTGAATTTCGAAAAGGATGTCACGGACGTTCTGCGCCGTCTTGCCGACAACTACCTCAACGTCAACGCCGTGTGCGCCGACGGAGAATACGTCATTCTTATCAACAAAAAAGGCAACTGCGTGATGAAAAAGACGTCATGCAACGTAAACTGCGCAACGGACACCGATCACAACAGGAAGAAAAACTATATACTTTCGCCGGACGAGGACATTAAACCTCTGCGGGACATGGGCATTGTCACCAAAGACAACAAAGTGGCAAGCGATATGTACGACAAGTTCCGTCAGATAAACAGGTTTATAGAAATTGTGGACGACTGCGTCAAATCATTCCCCAAAGACACCATACGCGTTATAGATTTCGGTTGCGGAAAGTCTTACCTGACATTTCTGCTGTATCATTACCTGACCAATATACGCAAATTGAAAGCGGAAATTACTGGTCTTGACCTGAAGGAAGACGTTATACGCCACTGTAACGACGTCGCAAAGAAATACGGTTACGACGGACTGCATTTCGAAGTGGGAGATATAAACGGCTATAAGTGCGACAAAACCGACATGGTGGTCACTCTGCATGCCTGCGACACCGCCACCGACTTCGCTTTGTACAATGCCGTCAGATGGAAGGCGAAATATATCTTTCCGTACCTTGCTGTCAACATGAACTCAACGGACAACTTGCGCCCAAGACGCTTGACATAATCAAACGCTACGGCATTGTTGCCGAACGTTTCAGCGCGCTTGCCACCGACGCAATAAGGGCAAACGTGTTGCAGTACTGCGGCTACAAAACGCAACTTATGGAGTTTATCGACATCACCCACACTCCCAAAAACCTGCTTATACGCGCGGAACTGCGTGCGGAAGAAATGTCGGAAAACTTGAAAAACAAATACAAAGAGGAAGTGGACGCGCTTTTAAAGGAATTTTCCTTCCGCCCCACTATCTGCAAACTGCTGACGGACAACGACTGACGTTTTTGCAGGTTGAACTTTTATATATTCGTTAGCAGTCGGTTTTAACGTTTGAAATTAATACTCACCTGTCAGCCGACTTTCCCCGGCATAAAAATCCCCGCTTCTTATCTGTAGCGGGGAAATTTTATGCCAGGTCGACTTTAGCCGAATATATTCGACGCGTCAGCGACTTTGCGCAGAAAAAATCCACAAAAAAAAGACCGCCTTGTGACAGTCTTGTTTTTTTTGTTTTTACGCTAAAACACCTGCGACCAATGATTTTTGAGGTGTAAGACACGGTTTACTTTTTGTTCCTTTTCCTGACGTCGGGTACGTCCACGGCAATGTCGCCCACTCCCGACAGGTCCAAATCCGCTCCGTCTCCGCTGATCATCACTATTGCCATAATCACCGCCACTATCAACACGCTGTAACTTGCAACGGTCACTCGGCGCACGGTGTCCGCTGTGTCTTCGCAAAACGAACAAAGGGCGAAAATAAATGCCGTCTGCACAATCATATAGTACCCGAATGTGGAAACGTAGGTCGTGACGGTAAACGCCATCACCAGTACGTACGCCACGACGGACAGCAACAAAAACAACCAAAAGTACAAAGCAAAGTGTTTTTGCAGGGCGGGAATACGCGACAATCCGTAAAACAGCCACAACTGAGCGACACTTGCCAGAGATACCGCGAGCATTACCCACAGCGAATTGTCAAATCCGCGGAACACGTACCACGCTCTGATACAAAACCCGAGCGCCACGGCACTGACGATGAAACACAGGACGTTTCCCGCAATGTTCTTTTTTACAAATATTGCCATTATTGCGCTTACCACAAGAATGACCGCTCCGCCGATAAGCAAAGTCGTGGCATTCAGTTTTGTTGCGCGCAACACATATCCCACGCAGGAGGTGAGCACCAGAAAGGCAAGCGACATTGCCGAAACCAATACCGTCTTTCTCATTGAGTCACCTGTTGTACAGTCTGTCCTTGATGTCTTTTACACTGACGGAAACAGCCTGATTGCTCTTTATAAGTTCGCTTATTTTGTCCCTTGCGTGCATTATCGTGGTGTGATCCCTTCCGCCGAAATATTCGCCTATCGCAACAAGCGGCATGCTGAGTATATCGGTAATCAGGTAAATACAAATCTGTCTGGGCACGACGATTTCCTTGTTCTTTTTCTTGCCCAGAATGTTTTTCTTGTCCAGTTTGAAATAGTTGCAAGTCTCCTGCACTATGTCGTCAATGGTGATCACTTCTTTACTGCTGTCCGAGTAATCCTTCAATGCGTCCTGAACGAGTGCCATGTCGTTGCAACTTCCGCCCACCAGCGTGGAGTAACTGATGATACGGTTTAACATTCCTTCCATTTCACGTATGTTGGTGGTGATGCGTTCGGCGATGAGTTGCAATACACGAATATCCACTTTCTGCCCCTTTTCCATACACTTCTTGGTCAGAATGGCTATTCGCGTTTCCAGATTGGGCGGCTGAATGTCGGCAATTACACCGGTGGCAAACCTTGTTTTAAGCCTTTCTTCGATGCTTATTTCCTTTGGGGGACGGTCGGAACAGATGATAATCTGTTTGTTGGCAAGATAAAGTTCGTTGAATGTGTGGAAAAATTCTTCCTGCGTCACTTCCGTCTTTGCAAGAAACTGTATGTCGTCCACCATCAGCACGTCCAGAAACCTGTACTTGTTGCGAAAGTTTCTGCGCGAATTGTTGTCGGAGTCTCTCAAAGCCTCTATAAGTTCGTTGGTAAACTGTTCGCTGCTGACGTAGGCGGTACGCAATTCGGGTTTGTTGCGGTTTATGTAGTTTCCTATCGCGTGCATCAGGTGAGTTTTGCCCAGTCCGGCGCCTCCCCACATAAACAGCGGATTGTACTTTTCTCCGGGATTTTCCGCAACCGCACGGCTTACAGCCGCGGCGTATTCGTTGCTTTTGCCCACAACAAAACTTTCAAACGTATACTTGTCGGAAAAACTGCTCGTGGACTCGGTGTTTAAAATAAACTTGTTGGACACGGGAATGTCCACTTCCTTTTCCACCTCGCACAGCCTGTCAAGGTCCTTTTCCGTTACGATTTCTATGTCTATGATGGAAGGGAAAACCTTGTTGGTACATTTTTTGAGCAGCTCTTTGTACTTCTGATCGACTATATTTTTCAACGTCTCGTTTTCCGCAAGCAAAATGAACCTGTCACGGTACATCCCGACAGGCGTGAGAGTGTTGATGTACAGGTCGTAAGACAGCGTGGAAACCTTACTTTCCGTTTCAATTAAAATGTTGTCCCAAATCTGATTTAACTTTAACATATCTACCGTCGCTTCAATGCAATTTCACTGCACTTAGTTTAATAATGTATTTATTATACCATTTTAGCGGACTTTTGCAACCCCTTGGACGGTTTTAGGGTAATTTTTAATTCGGCGCCCCTGCTTTTACTGCCACAAACCGTTTGTCTGCGGGTATTTTTCCGTCGACGAAAACCAAAATTTCTTTGCCCTTTTCGCTGTGTAAAGTTAGGGCAAAAGCCCTTGCTTTTTGTATTGTTTTATTATATAATATTATCTGTAAGCTGACGCCGAACCGCACCGACAACGGTTGCGTTTGCGATTGTAAACATAACATGTGGAAAGATTGTCGAGTTATCCACATTTTGTGTACACATGGTATTTCACGCATAACACAATATTTAGTTGCTATTACACAAATAAAATGCTAAATAACGGTCGTTGACTGCGAATAAAGAAAGTTGTGTACAATTTCACACACACTAATAATACTACTACAGTAGAAACTGTTATTAAATTGTGCATCACCCCGCACATTCAAAGGAGAAAGGCAGAATGAAAATCATCGTAAACGGACTGGAATTAAATGACGCAATTGCCAAGGTAAGTAAGGCTTTGCCTGTAAAGGAAGTCGTTCCCGTACTGGACTGTATAAAGATAGTTGCGGAAAACGACAAGTTGACTTTGCTTGCCTCGGACAGAGATCTGACCATCGAAAAGACAATCGACGCAAGCGTGCTCATCAGCGGATCGGTACTCGTACCGGGCAGACTGTTTGCGGAGTATATACGCAACATCGCGGGGGACAGCGAAGTTATACTTGAACTCAAGGAAGAACGTATGCTCATCACCTCCAGCCGCAGCGAATGTTACATCACTTGCCGCGACGCGTCGGAATATCCCGACATTGAGCAGATAAGCAACGACACCTACTTTACAATTACCGAAAGCAATTTAAAAGATATTATTGGCAAAGTAATTTTTTCAGTGGCAACGGACGAAACACGTCCCATACTGAAAGGAATTTATCTTGAAGCAAAGGGATATACTCTTACCGCAGTGGCAACGGACGGTTACAGATTTGCGATGTGCAAAAAGCCGCTCGAAGCGCAGGTGGACCTTATAAGTGCGACGGTGCCGTCGAGAAGTATGGCGGAACTTGCCAGATTGCTGGGGGACGGCGAAGAAATAGTCAGAGTGTACATCGAAAAGAACAATCTGATGGTTACTCTTACAAATACAAAACTGATGACGAGACTGCTGACAAACGGACAGTACATCAAGTACGACAACCTCATTCCCACCGAATTTGTGACTACGCTGACGGTAAACAGACAGGATTTCGAAAAGTCGCTCAACATCGCGTCGATAATGTCCAGAGGAGAAAAGAGCAACCTTGTACTGCTTGACATAGAAGAATACAGCATGAAGATGTCTTCCACCAGCGAATACGGAACGGTAAAAGAAGACGTTGCGATTTCTCTCAACGGCAAGGACATCAAGTGCACCTACAACAGCAAATACATCAACGACTGTATAAAGGTGCTGGACGCCGAAACAATCAAGATGGATTTCGCAAAAAATCTCAGTTGTATAATCACGGTAAACAACAGCGACGAAGTGCTGTACTTCATCCTTCCCGTAAGCATATTTTAATTGAAACAGCAAAAAGCGCGCCCGCACGGACGCGCTTTTTTGTTTTAGTTTTTAAAAATGAATTTCCTTCAAAACGGATGAGGGTTGCCGACGGAACGGAATTGCTTTTAGTAAAACGAGTGTTGCCGATTTACTTCAAAATCAGCGAATACTGCAAGCCTTCCTTTTCTTCCTTGAATTCTTTCAGGTGGGGAAGCACCTTTAACATCAGTTCGCGGAACTGCTTGCAACCGTAGTTTTGCGGAATAAAGTCGGAGTACTTGTTTTTCATCATTATGGACAGTTGCGAATAAAGAGCCTTGCCGTTCTGATCGATAAGATTTTCCGCGATTTCCTTTAACAGATTGAGTTGCTTCTGCGGCAGTATACATTCGCTCTTGCGCGGACGAGGTTGAGTTTGTTTCGCGTTCTTGTCCGTTTCCTGTCTGGGCTGATCTTCGTCGATATAAATAAATTCGCTGAAGGCGTTGACGTAGGAATGTATGCTGTTTTTCGATCCCATACCTATTACGGTCTTTTTGCGCTCGCGCAGTTCCTGAATGAGCCGCGTAAAGTCGCTGTCCCCCGAAACAAGCACAAACGTGTCGATATTCTTTTCAAACAATGCAATCATCACCTGAATGATGAGAGAAATGTCGCTGGAATTCTTGCCCTTCACGAAGGAAAATTGCTGATCGGCGATTATTGCGTATTTTTCAATAGCCGTTTTCCAAGGAAGGATGCTCGGTTTAGTCCAGTCTCCGAACACCCTTTTTATTACTACGTCGCCGTAATTTGACGCCGTTTCAAAGATTCTTTTTGCGTGTTGACTGCCGATGTTTTCCGCATCGATAAACACCGCTACGTTGTTGTTAAGCATTTATGTAAACCCCTTTTGGTAAATTTGTAAATAACGTATGTTAAACGTCAATTAAAAGTATATCACAAATTTTTTATAAAAACAATAGCCGATTTACGCCGTGTATGGAGCATTATGTCAATTGATAAAAACTGTTCGGCTTCAACCGTTAATATAACGTTTTGCAAAAAAAATCTTTGCCCAAAAGGCAAAGATTTCTGTTTGACCGGTTAAATGTTATAAAACCGAACGGGACTTTTTGCGTTTGTAAATAAACAGATATACAACAATGCTTCCTATTGAAAACAACAGATTCAATATAAACCCGAGGTAAAAAGCCGCGCTGAATTCCTGAATCATCATTGCCGCCATAAACGACTGCCAGATATCAGAAGTCTGTCCAAAAGCGTCGTGCGCGGCAATTACATATGCCGCGAGGCACGCCAGCAACTGAAAAGCTACCGTAAAGCAACCGGAAACGGCAATCATTACATTGTTGGGTTTGCCTCCCATTTTCTTGTACAAAGCGGTGGCCAGCAATAGAGACACAATGGAAATAATAAAAGACAGACCGATATACATTGTAGCAAAAAATGTAATTACTGCGCCGATCAGAGATCCTGCCAATGCTCCGACGATACCCTTAGCGTAGTTGTTGGGAATGTCGCTTTGCGTTTCGGCGGAAACCTCGGTAACAGCGTAGTTTGCCCGACAGTGTTCGTCCAATGCGACGAAAATACCGTCAACGGGCAGCAGTCGCTGTTCTTCCGGCTTGAGTTCCGTACCGCATATAGGGCAGTAACGACAGTCAAGCGCGCCTTCTTTCGCCAATACGTCCGGTATGTAATCCAAAGAAAAAGGCAATATGCGCAACAGTTCTTTTACCGACATATTGTTGTAAATGAATTTCATTCCGTAATCGGTAGCGACAACGGAAATTTGTTTGCCCAACGTAACGGACAGAGCGCTGGCGATGGTCTGCTGCTGAATGCGCGTCGCAAAAAAGGATACATGCAACGTCAACGGCGTAAAGTAACTGTTTTCTTTAAAACTGCCGTTGAAATGATACCCCTTTATCGTTGCAAAAAACTTGCCGTCTTTGACGGAAAATCCCTTTTCGGTTAAAAATTTTGCAATTTCTGTTTTCATAAAAGCCCCCTTGTTAAGTTTTATTTTATAACAACCTTCCGTTAAAGTCAACAGTAAGTTTAACTGTTATATATATGATTGATTGGTAAATTGCACGGAACGTCAGTGTGTTTGCAAAAAAAATCTGTCGGAAATCAGGTTTATTGCAGTATATGACAGCGCCTGCGCAAACGTTTTTGCACAAATGCTTAAAATTTAACCGAAAAGCAAAGCAGACCGCATTAAACGCGTCAATAAAAAGACCTACGGAAAATTGCCGAAAAAAAAGATGCGGAAGAAATTATTCCGCACCTCGATTTTTAAGTTCGGTTACAAATTCAGTCCGCCAATACAAGGTCAACGGTAGTATTCGGCTGTGTAATAGTCAACGTGCCCGTAGAGGCATATTTGACGTCGCCCGTAAACACTGCCGTTGCCGTCTCTTTTGCGGAAATAAGCAGCGTGGTAAGGTAATCGTCCGCATTTCCTTTGGTCACGCGAAGCCAATAACCGTGTCCCGTAACGTATTTGAAGGTAACGGTAATCTTGCCGTTTTCGACGGTGAGAGTATAGTCGGTAAACGCGCTGCTTACCGTAGAACCGTCGATGTGATCCCTGTCGCATATTCTCAAAGTAAAGGTATCTCCGTCGCTGCCTGCCGACGACACGTCGATACTTACCGTAGCGTCGTTAGTTTCCACCTGTAATTGTCCGTAAGGCACGACGGTTACTTTTACGCAAAACGTAGAGGACGGCTTGGGAGAAAGGTTGTCGTTTTCGAAGGTCATTGTCAGCCATGTAGTGCCTGTGCCTATTTTTTCCGTGTCGATAATTACCTTTGCTTTTACTATTTCAAAATCGTTGTCACCGCTCATTCCGAGATCCCGTTTGGAATAACTCTTGACGGAAAGGGCGTCGGAGCCTATCACTTCGGTGTCGGAAGAAATGATTTCGCTGTTAAGAATGCTCATGTAATTAGAGTCAAACCAAACGTCAAAACCCCATTGCTTTTGCAGAATGTTTTCACCGTTGTGTGTAGCGTTTTGCGCAACCGTATAGAGATTTCCTTCATCGAGAGTCGCAAAGTCGCCGTCTTCCGTAACCGTAACGTAATCGGCTGTTTCCACCGTAACGGAAACGTCTTCGGAAGGCATCGTAAAGGTGTAAACCCCGTTTTCGCCGTTACAGGTGTTGCCGTTGTATTTTACCGCCGTCAGGTATTTGTCGGTGTTTGTCATTGTGACTGTCAACGTGACCTGTTCCTGTGCCTTTGCGGAAGTTTTGTCGGCTGAGACGGAAAAATCCGCGGACTGCGGTAACGTTACTTTGTATTGCGAGTCAATAGTCTGAGGTTCGGCGGGAGTGCATCCTGCAAAAATCGCAACGGACAAAGCAAGGCAGACTAATGCCGTAAAAATACTTTTTTTCATGCTTTCCTCCTTTAACGGTTGTATATTGTATGGTATGTTCGAGAAGTTCGATTTTCTCCTTGCGCGGTCGCGTTGCGGTTTAAAAATCGAAGGGAAAGCGGATGTTGTCAATTGTTTCTTTCCGAAACGCTTTCAAAAAGAAAAACTATCAGCGAAACGCGACATGAATTGTCCTCGGAAAAGGCAAACGCCGTTTCGATGTTGTCGCATTTTAAAGTGTCGGCTATGTTACACAGGACATTTTCCGTTTCGGCAAGCGTGGATTCCGACGGAGATTCCACTACCGCAATTACGTAACTGCCTACAGGTACGCGACTTAATTTCGACAGCGCGGCCTTCGCCGCACGGAGAGGAGTTTCGGCTGAAGCGGTCACGAACAGTTGGGAAAAACAGGTTTGTAACAGCCTCCGAAGGTCGCCTTTGGAAACGTTTATGACCATTTTTTCTTCCGTCAGCCGTGAAATCAATGATTTGTAATTTTTGTAGTCCACCGTACTCAATGCGGTTTGTTCTGTCATAACGTTCTCCGTAAAACGTGCTGAAATTCATCCACGTGATAATACAATCGATGTGTAGGTTCGTTTATATTATACCACATTTATTTTCAATTGCAACACAAGTAATTGCGACAAACCGTATTTTGTTCACGGCAAACTTGACGAAGGTACTAAAAAACGCAAAACACATTCAGGCAGACAAAATACCTATGTGTTTTGCGTTAATTCTGTTTAGTTTTGCGTATTCGCAGACGCGTCGGAAACATCGCTTTTCCTCTGCTCTTGCAGTTTCCGCATGCTCTTTGTAAAAATTATTGCAAAAAGCACTATTGTCGTAAGTACGGCTACGGTGTCGGCAATCGGTTCCGCCATAAACACTGCCGTGGCTTTGTCCGCCGTATATATCAGCGGCATCAGATATATCAGCGGAAGCAGCAGCACAAATTTTCTTATAACCGCTACCGCAATGGACGCTTTGGCGTTTCCTACCGATACAAACGTCATCTGACAGGCGATCTGTATGCCGAAAATTGCCGTTCCTCCCATGTAAATTCTCAACGCTCTTGCCGTGTAGTCGATCAGATTCTGTTCGGGAGTGAACATCCTGGCAAATGCCGTGGGAAAAATCATTATAAAGGCGAACAGAAGCACCGAATAAGCGAGGCTGACGGTAACAAGGTATTTAAAGGTCTGTTTTACCCGCGAAATGTTTTTCGCTCCGTAGTTGTAACTGATTATAGGTTGCGCGCCCTGTCCAAGGCCTTGAAGGGGAAGCATTGCAAACATCATTACGCTTGACAAAACGGTCATCGCCCCTACCGCTATATCACCGCCGTATTTCTGCAGCGACGAGTTGAAGCAAACAAGTATAACGCTTTCGCTTGCCTGCATTACGAATGTGGACAATCCGAGCGCAAGGGAAGGCAACAGGTAACGTGCCTGCAATTTCATGTAACGCAACCGTATCTTTAAAAAAGACCGCTTGCCAAAGAGGAAAATCAGCACCCATGCGCAGGAAATAGCCTGGGAAATGATTGTAGCAAGGGCGGCGCCTTTTACTCCCATGTCGAATGCGAATATAAACAGCGGATCCAAAGCAATGTTGCACACCGCTCCTATCAGCACCGACAGCATACCCGTGCGTGCAAACCCCTGTGCAGTAATAAATGCGTTCATTCCCAGCGTAAGTTGCACAAAAACAGTGCCGAGCGCGTAAATGTTGAGGTAATCCACTGCGTAGGAAATGGTGTTTTCGCTTGCTCCGAATACCCACAGCAGATCTTCGCCCCAAATGAGCAAAACCGCAGTGAGTACGGCGGATACGATTAATTGCAACACAAAACAGTTGCCGAGCGTCTTTTCCGCCGAATCGTTGTCTCCTGCGCCCATGAAGATGGACGCGCGCGGAGCGCCTCCGTTGCTTACCAGCGCGGCGAAAGCGGACACAATCATAATTACAGGAAGACACACGCCCAGTCCCGTAAGAGCAACGTCGCCCGTTACGGGGATGTGTCCTATGTAAATTCTGTCCACAAGGTTGTACAGCATGTTTATCAACTGCGCTACAACGGCAGGCAGAGCCAGATTAAACAGCAATTTGCCTATAGGTTTAGTGGCAAGAAAAGTTTTGTCCTGCATTTTTTCACCTTGAATTGTAGTATTTGCAGTAATTATAACTCTTTTTGTTAAATGCCACAACAAAAACTTTCGTTATTTGCGTTAACTGAAAATATTCTAAAAAACTGTTGGCAAGAACTCGGATACCGCCAATTCATAATCCGTAAAACAACAAAAGGGAAAACCGTTGTCGGTTTTCCGTGAAATGCGATATTAAAGCAAATTTTAAAAGAAATTTTTAGTTAAAACGGTGTTGAAAAAACGTTAAAACAGCCTATTTGAACGGAATCAGAAAGGGGATCAAAATACTTAAATAAAATACGGCAACTGAAAGTTACGGCAGTTGACGTATGGTATCGGGTAAATCAGAAACTCCTTTTTTGATGTCTGCGACCGTAATGAAAAAAGCAACGCAAAATACGGCATTGCCCAAAATGAAACTTATACTGTCGCCAAAAGGACTTTTCAAAAAGACGGAAAAATATTACTTTGGCATAGTCGCCGTGTGCAACACCGTCACATTATTTCATTATACAGTTACGGAGAAAAAAAGGAAAGCGACGGAAAAGGGAGAAACGGAAAAAAGGAGCAACCGAAATTGCTCCTTTTGCCGTTGCGACAAAAACCCGTCGCTTTCCGCTATTGGTCGAGGTGACGGGACTTGAACCCACGACCTCTTGGTCCCGAACCAAGCGCGCTACCAAACTGCGCTACACCTCGCTATATTCGCAACGTTTGATATTATACAACATTTATTTTTTTTTAGCAAGCGTTTTGCATTTGATTTTCACTTTTTTTAAAATCCTGCGACGAGCGAAAATCGTCGCAGGATTCTGATGTTTCAATTATTCTTTACGCTTTTTAAGACTTATTATCTTATAAATCTTAAAACCGGCTATAACAAGACCGGCGGCTATCAGGCCGAGCGATATCCATTGCGAAGGCGTAAGCCCCGGAATAAGAACTCCCCTGTCGTCGATTCTGAGATATTCGATGAAAAATCTCCATATTCCGTATCCGACCAGATAAACAACGAACGTCCAGTCGATTTTCTTGAAATACAGTACGCTCGTTACCGCAAAAAGAACAAAAAGGAAAATCGATTCGTAAAGTTGCGTCGGCAAAAAATAGCCGGTCACTTTCATTCCGTTCTGCCATACGGTCATTTTAAGCCCCGGAAAGCCGTGCATCTCCTTTCCGTAACAACATCCCGCAAACAGACAACCGAGTCTGCCGAAAGCGTGACCTATGGTTATACAGCACGGCGCGACAGCCGCCAAGTCCGAAAAATATCTGAAATGTTCTTTTTCTTTGAAAATAATCTTTCCGAATACGAAAAAGCCGATAAAGAAAACGATTATCCCGCCTATAAGTCCGCCGTAAAAAGTCATTCCCGCGTCAAACGTGAAAACTCCCGTTTCGATATAATGATAAACCGATTGAAAGAGATTTGCGCTGAGAATACCCAAACCTATCGTTAAAACGCCGACGATGAGATAAAAATTCTCGACTTTGGCAGGCACTTTTCTTTTCTCGAGATACTTATCGAGAACGAAGATTACGCAAAGCAAACCTATCGTAAGGCATATATTATATAAATTTACGTTCCAGAACAAATTATCGGGATACATCGATATCAACCTCCGTCTGTTTAGATAAAGTCGACTTGGAAAGCGAGAAATTCAACATTCTTACGGCGCAGAAAAGCGAAACGATAAAGCACAGCGACGAAATGAGTACGTTGTAAAACCGCAACGTCGACGTGAAAGACGAAACGACGTGCAGAATAATCTGAATAAGCAAAAAGAGGGTGTAAGTCACTTTATGCTCTCTTACTTCTCTGAACGGAAGGGCGGTTAAACCGATAACTCCCGCGCAGATTGTTGCCCAGCACACCGAAAGAAACGGAAAATAAATTCCGTCCGACAAAATATTTTTCACGAACGAGTTTGCCGCTCTGCCGAATTCGTTCGACTTGCCGTCGAAAACTATGGCTTTGAAATCGCTCGACACAACCGTAACGCTGACGCAGAGCGACGTTATAAGATTAATCGTGGTTCTTGCGAC
>ENA-OYZE01000028-OYZE01000028.1-human-gut-metagenome-genome-assembly--contig:-NODE-28-length-72145-cov-9.727882_pt1 | contig 72145 bp, 59 predicted proteins | sample MGYA00243259_ERZ653469 | MGnify/ENA primary metagenome ERZ653469 (study PRJEB26926, sample SAMN06164913) | human gut metagenome | biome: ENVO:00009003; feature: ENVO:2100002; material: ENVO:00002003...
ACAGCCGCAGCTTTACATCGACGCATACGGTCATCGCGCAGATGATGAAGATCGACCGGTGGGATGACGACGAAAGGGAGGAGCTGTTTTCCGTTGCGCTCCATAACGGACAGGTGTTTTCGATCTTACGGGATGAGGACGTGGAACTGTTTTACAAAACTCTTCTGAAAAAGGGAAAATCGTTGAGCAAGGCCGTGCAGGAAGTAAAGAAATTGCTCGAAGAATGAGCATCGCCCGCTGCGTGCATCGATCGGCCTTTATCGATCGGCGAACGCGGGAACAACTTGATATCGGAAAAAGGGGAAGCAGCTGCGATCGTAACGGATCGCAGCTGTTTTTCTTGCTGCTGCGGGTTTTTCATGAAAGCTCGCTCGGCTGCCGAAAGCAAAGCGTAGCCGATGGTAAGTGCGCGGTCGGATGAGTTTCTTCAAAATGGCATATAACATACTTTGCTTCCGAAAAACGTGAATCAAAGCGGAAGAAACAAACATCGAAATGGTATTTATTTTCAAAAATTGAGATGCTATAATAAACATGAAATGGCGGAACAGATCATCGCCGAAAAAAGGAGGAAAAAATCATGAAAAGAGCAAGCAGAGCGATCGGCCTCGTGCTGGCGGCGGCGCTGGCGATCGCGTGCCTCGGCGGATGCAGCAAGGAAGACCCCAATCAGCCGGTCGACGGCTTTACGGTCATTCGGTTCTGGAACGGCTTTACCGGAACGGACGGGGAGACGATGGATGAGATCGTGGAAGCGTTCAATGCCGAATATGAATCGGAGAAGATCAAAGTCGTGGCGGACAAGATCCCCTGGGATACGCTGTTCACCAAATTGACGACGACGAGTTCCAATCTTCGGTCGGCGCCGCACATTGTGGCGATGTCCGCCTCCAGGATCGCGGGGATGAACGAAAGGGGCATCTTTACCGATATGGAGGGGATCGAAGAATTTATCGGCGCGGAAGCGGATGATTATATTCCTGCGGCTTGGGAGGGCGGCATCATCGACGGCACCCGTTTGGGCTTCCCGCTCGACGTGCATCCCACGGCGATGTATTATAACAAAAACCTGATCTCGGAAGAGGAACTCCCCACGACTTGGGATGAGTTCTTGGACGTCTGCATCGAAAAGACGGGCGACGGGATCTACGGCTGGGCGGTGCCTTCGATGTATTCCATCGCAAAGGATGTATTCCTGAATATGCTCTACAGCGCGGGCGGCTCCATGTTCGATGAAAACGATGAGCCGATCTTCAATTCTAACGTCGCTGTGGAGAAGCTCGAATACCTGTACGACCTCGTACACGGCGCCACGCCCGTTGCACCGGAAAACGTCGGCGCGGGCGGCGATTTCACGTTGTTCACACAGGGCAAGAGCGTGTTCTATTTCGACGGCCCCTGGGTCATCAATACCCTCGGCCTGTACGATGACCCCGATTCCCCCTATGCCGTCGCGCCCTGCCCCGAGTCGATCGGAGAAGGGGAGACGAATTTTGCGGGATCGCATCAGTTTACGCTGATGAAGAATACCGTTACCACGGATGCGGTGCGGGAGGCGTGCTATACCTTTATCAAATATGTCAGCGAGCACTCCTTCGACTGGGCGAAGGCGGGCCAGGTGCCTGCGCTCAAAGCCATCCACGAGACGGCGGAGTATAAGGCGCTCGAACCCATCGCGGCATTTACGCAGATGGCATATACCGCGACGCTGGGCGAGATCGACTATCAATATTGGTATGAAGGCTACAACAACATGGGGGTCGCCGTCTCCAATGCCATTTCGGGCGTCTACTCGCCGAAGGAAGCGCTCGATACCGCCGTTGCCGACTTCAAGGCATGGGTCGAAGACGAGGAACTGTGAGTAACATGATGAAAGAGCCTGGCAAAACCGCTTTTATCCATCGCTTCTCTGCCCGGGCTGTGATCCCATACCTGTTTGTCGCGCCGTTCATGCTCATGTTCCTCGTGTTCGGGCTGGTCCCCTTGGTCATGAGCATCGTGATCAGCTTTACGAAGTGGGACTATGCTTCCCCGATGGAATGGTACGGGCTGGGCAACTATAAACTGATCTTCGGACTGATCGGCTCGGGGAAAGTCGCGTCGGATTTTTGGAACGGTGTCCTGCATACGCTGTTGTTCGTCGCCGTGGAAACGCCCCTGCTCATCGTGATCCCCATGATCGTGGCGCTTCTGATCTCGAAGTGCAAAGCGGTCAGAAAACTTTCGATGGGGTTTTTCTATTTCCCGTCCATCCTTTCCATCACGACGGTGTGTATCCTGTGGAATTTCCTGCTGGATACCAACGCGGGCGTCATCAACCATTATCTGGGCGTAGAGATCCCGTGGATCACGCAGATGCCCTATGCCTGGATCTCCATCTTCGTGCTTTCGGCATGGTGGGGGATCGGCGGCAACATGATCCTCTACATCGCGGGGATCGCCAACGTCCCGCCGGAGATCCTGGAAGCTGCCGAGCTGGACGGAGCGGGCGCCTTCCGCAAATTTTTCTCGGTCACCCTCCCCTGTATGCGCCGGACGCTGTTCTATACGCTCATCATGACGACGATCGGCAGCTTCAATATGCTCGGTCAGGCGCAGGTGCTGACGGCGGGCGGCCCCAATTTCGGCACGACGACCGCCATGATGGTGATCTACAATACTGCATTCGGCGGCACGAACAATTTCGGGCGAGCCTGTGCGATGGCGATCGTGTTCGGGGTGCTGATGTCGCTCTTTACCGTGCTGTCCTTCAAATTGCAGGTTTCCGACGAGGAGGAAATGTGATATGGGCGCGGCAGAACGGCTTCGGCACTACTTCAAAAATCATAGCAAAAAGCAGATCCTTTCCGGCGTGCTCCTGTATGCGGCATTGATCGTATGTGCGCTCGTTGTGCTCGTCCCTTCGCTGTGGGCGGTCGCGACTTCCTTCAAGTTCGAGACGGACGTTTTGGACGCAAACGTCACACTGTTTCCGCGCCGCGTCACGCTCGAGAACTATGCGCACATCCTGAACAACAGGAACGTTCCCATCCTGCTTTGGTTCTGGAACAGTTTCAAGATCGCCGTGACGCACGTCGTGCTGTATCTTCTGATCTCTTCGCTGGCGGCGTTTGCCTTTTCCAGGCTGCGCTTCCGCGGGAGAGAAGTGCTTTTCTGGATCTGTATGTCTTCGATGATGATCCCGGGCGTCATCAATCTCATCCCGAATTATATCATCATCGATTCGCTCGGCCTGGTCGACAATATGTTTTCCATGGTCCTGCCCGGTCTCGGCGGCGTTTTCGGCGTCTTCATGCTCCGCCAATTCATGCGCGGGGTGCCGATGGCGTACGATGAGGCGGCAAAGATCGACGGCGCGAGCGAGTTCCGAATCTATTTCAATGTCGTACTTCCGCTCTGCGTGCCGGTCCTGGTCACCCTTGCGATCTTTTCCTTCCAGGGGTGCTGGAACGACTATGTATGGCCGCTGATCGTCACCAATTCGGCGGAAACGCGTACCCTGACGGCGGGGCTTGCCACGTTTTCGGGCAGTTATTCGCACCAGTACGGCAAGCAGATGGCAGGAGCCGTGCTCTCGGCGCTGCCCATCTTGCTGATCTTTATTCTCGGACAAAAATATTTTATCAAAGGTATTTCGATCGGCGGGATCAAAGGGTAAACAATGCAAAAAGATCATTTCGGCGGATATTATCCGAATCCGCAATTTGTCAGAAAAGAGTATCGGTCGCTGTGCGGCGAATGGAAATTTGCCTTTGCCGACGACGGGGAGGTCCCCGAATTTTCGCGCACGATCGTTGTGCCGTACAGCTATGAATGCGCGGCGAGCGGCATCGGGGACGAGAGCGTCCATCGGTGCGTGTGGTATGAGCGTTCATTTGATGTCCGTCCGCACGGCGGAGCGGTGCTCCTGCATTTCGAAGCGGTAGATCATCGGGCAGACGTCTTTATCAACGGGAAAGCCGCGGGAAGCCACTGCGGCGGGTTTACCGCGTTTTGCCTGGACATCACACAGTTCGTGCAGACAGGGGAAAACGTGCTTACCGTGCGCGTCTTCGACAGCCTCGACAAGTCGCAGCTCCGCGGAAAACAGCGGGCGAAGGAAGAGAGTTATGACTGCTGGTATGTGCAGACGACGGGGATCTGGAAGCCCGTGTGGCTGGAGTATGCGGGAGACGTCTATCTGACCTCTTTCCGTGTACAGCCGTCGCTCGGCGGCGAAGTGTCCTTATCCCTTCGGCTGAGCGAGCCGGCGGCCGTCCGTTACTTCGTGTACGACGGCGATACCGAGGTCGCGGCGGGCGAAGTTCCCCGCGGGGGGCGGGAGGCGGAGACGTCCTTTTGTATCCCCTCTCCCAAGTTATGGAGCAATGCGTCTCCTCATCTCTACCGCATGAAGCTGGTCGTCTGCGGAGAGGCGAAGGATGAAGTTTTTACCTATTTCGGGATACGGGAGATCTCCGTGCGGGAGGACGGCGTCTATATCAACGGCAGGCGCGAATTTATGCAGATGGTCCTCGATCAGGGGTATTGGAAGGACAGCGGCCTGACGCCTCCCGATGCGGCGGCCCTGGAAAAGGATGTCGCTCTCATCCGCGAAATGGGGTTCAACGGCGTGCGCAAGCATCAGAAGATAGAGAGCCATATCTTTTACTATCTCTGCGATCGATACGGGCTGTATGTATGGGCGGAGATCCCGAGCCCTTATCAGTTCGACGAGCATATGCGCACGGAGTTCGCCCGCGATACGGCGGATATCCTGACGCAGCTTGTCAATCATCCATGCATTGTGTGCTGGCTGCTGTTCAACGAGACCTGGGGCGTCTACGGGATCAAGGACGACAGGGAACAGCAGGCGTTCGTGGAAAAGATGGCGCGCTTCGTGAAAGAGTCGGACAGCCGTCCCGTCATCACCAACGACGGCTGGAGCCATCTGAACAGCGATATCCTTTCGCTGCACGAGTATGAGCAGAATGCGCAGTCCTTTGCCGACGAGTACAGGGAGAGGTCGTATGTCGTGACGCGGAAGAAGATCAACCGCAATCATTACGGCTATGCCTTTGCAGACGGCTATGCCTATGCGGGGCAGCCGATCATGATCTCCGAATACGGCGGGATCTCCATTGCGGGCAGCGGCGGATGGGGATACAGCGAAGCGGAAAGCGCGCAGAAGCTCGAGGAACGGCTGCGCGGGCTCGTGCAGTCGGTGGAAAACATCCCGTATATCTCGGGATGCTGCTATACGCAGCTGACGGACGTTCAGCAGGAAGTCAACGGCCTGCTCACGACCGACCGCGAACCCAAACTGCCGATCGAGACGATGCGCCGCATCTTTGCGGTCGGCAAGCAGTAACTGAGAGGTGGAGAGATGAGAAATAAGCTCGGCGGATATACTTTGACGGCTCTTCTTTTCGCGCTGTGTGCGATGCTCTCGGGCTGCGCGGGAACGGGGTCGGGAACGGAGCCTTACGACCGCTCTCTGACGGTGAATATCGCCGCGGACGGGGAGCGCAAGAAGGTCAGCCCGCTCGTGTACGGGCAGTTCATCGAGCACATCGAAACGTGCATATACGACGGTATCTGGTCGGAAAAGATCCTCGACAGAAAGTTTTACTATGAAGTCGGGGACAGCGGGCTGTCTCCCTGGACGGCGGCGGGCAGCGTGGCGAACGATGAGGCCTATACCTATTCGGGCGGCCATTCCGTCGTGATCTCGGCGGGCGGCTCCATCACGCAGAAGGACATATCGCTCGAGGAAAAGGGCTATACGGGGTACTTTTACTGTGCGACGGACGAGGGATGCACGGTCAGGATCACGCTCATGAGCGGCAGTTCGGTCTCTTCGGCCGATGTCACCGTTCCCGCCAACGGAGGGGCTTTCCAAAGGGCGGAATATGAGCTTGAAAGCGCGAATAAGACCATCTCTTCGGGCGAATATACGCTCGAGGTCACGCAAGGGGAGGGCCGTTTCGACAGCCTTTCCCTGATGCCGGAAGACAACTACATGGGGATGCGCCTCGATACGCTAAAAAAGTTAAAGGAGCTGAACAGCCCCATCTACCGCTGGCCGGGCGGGAATTTCGTTTCGGGATATGATTGGCAGGACGGCGTCGGCGACCGCGATCGGCGCCCCAGCCGCCGCAATCTCAATTATATGGGGCTCGAGAGCGATTTTGCCGATGAGGATGCGATGATCGCTTCCGACATCGTCAAACTTCGGCAGCTCGGCTTTTACGGGGGCATCGAGCCCAATGACTTCGGGCTGCACGAATTCATGGCGATGTGCGAGTATCTGGGTGCGGAAGCCTTGATGGTCGTCAATGCGGGGTTGGGTACGGCGGAAGGAGCCGCCGCGCTGGTCGAATACTGCAACGGCGCTGCGGATACGCAGTACGGCGCCGAACGCGCGGCGAACGGGCGGGCGGAACCGTATTCCATCCGCTATTGGAGCGTCGGGAACGAGATGCAGGGCGATTGGCAGCTCGGGCATATCCCGCTGGGCGAATATACGCAGCGGCACGATCTGTTCGCTGCGGCGATGAAGGAGAAGGATGCCGGTATCCTCATTATTGCCTGCGGCGACAACGCGAGCGTGTGGTCGGACGGGATGTTCGCTTCCTGCGGAGACAGCATGGACTTCATCGATGAGCATATGTACGCCGTGCAGGATAATACCGATGTTTTCTCCCACCTGAACAATATGCGCTCCAACCTCGAATACCGCATCGGAAATCACCGCAAATTGCAGCAGAAATATCCGCAGTACGCCGATGTGCGCATTGCGTTCAACGAATATGCCTATGAAAACGTGACCAATCCCTCCCGCCTGAAGGACGGCATGGGCATCGGCGTGTTTTTGAACACCGTGCTTGACAATGCGGATGTGTTCGAGATGTGCTGTTATTCCTCCACCGTGAACGCCACGCAGGGCTGCATCACGACGGAGGCGGACGGCGCGGTCATGCAGGGGGCGGGATATGTGCTCTCTTTATACCGCAGATGGATGCAGCCTTACAATGTGACTTCTGCCGTCCGTTATGCGGCGGATATTCAGCTGGATGTCTCGGCGACCGTGTCCGAAGACGGAAAGACCGTCTCCGTTGCCGTCGTCAATCCGAGCGAGTACGCCGTCCTTCTGGACTGTGCGCTGTTTGAAAATGCTTCCAAGATCGAGCGCCATACGCTGACGGGAGATTATTACGACTCCTACAATACGACTTCGCGGGAGGAGATGTATCTCGAGGATGCAGACGGGCTGAACAATGCCGTTGCGCCCGCGATGAGCGTGAGCGTGTTTGTCGTGGAGAGGGGGTGAGCATGAGGGGGAAGATGCGTGCGGCGCTCTTCGCCGCGGCTGCCGTTCCGTTCTGCTTCGCGGGCTGTGCGGAGCAGCTCACGCCACCCGTTCGGGAACCCGAATACGATCTCGAGTACACCGTCAATTTGCCCGATCTGACGCCCGGCTTCGAGGTCTCTCCGCTTATTTACGGCGAGTTTTTGGAGCATATCCCGGGCTGTATCTACGGTACCATCTGGGCGGAGCTCCTGGAGGACAGGAAATTCTACTATGCGCCCGGAGAAGAGGGACTGTCGCCCTGGACGGTCTTCGGGAAGGTCGCGGCGGCAGAGGGCGGCTGTTCCGGGAGCGATCTTGCGGCAAGCCTCAGCGACGGCGCAGGCATTTCCCAGCAGGTCATGCTGCGGGAGGGGCGCCTGAACGGCTCGTTCTATGCGGGCGGCGAAGGGACTCTGACCGTGAAGATCGCCGATCGGGAGCAGACGTTCCCTTTGGAAGGGCCGTTCAGAAAATATACTTTTACGGCGGAGATCGCCGAAGGCGGAGAGCATACGGTCTCCTTCACGCATACGGGAGGAGGGATGCTGCTCGACAGCGTTTCGCTGATGCCGTCGGACAATTACTGCGGGATGCGGCGCGATACGCTGGATGCGATGAAGGCGCTCGGCGGGACGATCTACCGCTGGCCGGGCGGGAACTTCGTTTCGGGATACTGCTGGAAGGACGGCATCGGCGATCGCGATCTGCGCCCCAGCCGCCGCAACGAGGCATGGTTCGCCGACAGCGGCGATCTTGAAGAGGATCGGCGGCGGATGGCGGAAGCATATTCGTTCTACGATCTCATCGAACCCAACGATATGGGAACGGATGAGTTTTTGGCGATGTGCGGGTATATCGGCGCAGAGCCGTATATGGCCGTCAATACGGGCAGCGGCTCCGTTGAGGATGCGGCGGATCTCGTCGAATACTGCAACGGGGATGCGGAGAGCGAGTACGGTTCTCTGCGCGCCGAAAACGGGCATGCTCTCCCGTATTCCATCCGCTATTGGTGCGTCGGGAATGAGATGCAGGGCGATTGGCAGATCGGCCATGTGCAGATCGGCGAATATGTGCTGCGCCACAATGCCTTTGCGGAGGCGATGAAGGCGGTCGACGATGATATCTTTCTCACGGGCTGCGGCGATAACGCGAGCTTATGGTCGGACGGGATGCTGGCTTCCTGTGCGGAACATCTCGATCTCATCGGCGAACATCTGTATGCGGTCAACGATCCTGAAAAGTCCAATTCGTCGCACATGGTCTCGATCACGGGAAATTTCGACCTGAGACTGAAAAATCACCGCAAGCTATTGGAAAAATATCCCGAGGCGTCCCATGTCAGGATCGCGTTTGACGAATATGCCTTCGGATGGAGCGCACAGGCGACCATGCGGGATGCGCTCGGGATCGCCGCGGCATTGAATCTGTTCATCGAAAACGCGGATATCGTCGCCATGGCAAATTACTCGGATGCGGTGTTTTCCGCATCGAGGGAGGATGCGCCCGCCGCGCTCTATGCGGATGAAGGCGGCTGCTCCTTTTCACCCGTGGGGCTCGTTTTGCAGTCCTATGCGCAGTATATGCAAAAGTACGTGCTCACGGCGTTCATCCGTCAGACCGACCGGGATACCGCGCTCGACTATCAGGCGACGATCTCCGAGGACGGAAAGACGGTCTCGCTTGCGATCGTCAACCCTTCCGAACGGACCATCGCCGTCAGGATGCAGGATGAACGCAATACGATCGAGACGTCGGTGAGCATCGCGGGCGATGCCGAGGAGGCAATCGGGGATATCGGGGCGGATGCCGCCGGATGCACGGTGGAAAACGCGCCCGATACGGCGCTGATCCGGCCGCAGAGCGTTCATATCCTGGTCGTCCGCATCGGGTGACGGGCGGCTTGAAAGCCTCGGCAGCGATGCGGGCGGGCTTACGGCGCTTCGCCGACCGTGCGGCGTAACTTACGGAACTTGGAAAGCGCAGTTCATGTGCCGCGCTTTCTCGGTCAAATACATCATATCAGGAGGAAAATCTGATGAAGGCAAAGTTTGTGTATCTTCCCGCCCTGCTCACGGCGGGGCTGGCGGCCTGCGTTTTCCTCGTCGGGTGCGACGAGGGGAACAAAGAGCCGGAAGTCCAGGAGCCTGAGGACCCCGTTGTCGAAACGGTGACGGACAAGGTCTATGACGGCTGGGGGACGTTTACGGGAACGGTCACGGACGGCGTTCCCACAGAAGGAACGGTCGTTGCGGAAGCATTTACCTATTCGGGGACTTTTGAGGACGGCTACAAGATCACGGGAACGGGCTCCATGACGCATTCCGACGGCACCGTCACGGAAGGAAGCTATGTCAACGGACAGCTCGACGGTTACGGAAAAGTGGAATATACCAACGGCTGCCTCGGCATCGGCGAGTTCAAGGCGGGGCAGATCGACGGCAAGGCGTTCTTTGTCTGGCCGCAGGGCGAGGGTGCTTACGATTGGTACTACGGAGACTGGGTCGGACAAAAGCGCATCGGACAGGGCTTCTATCAGTTCAATAACGGCTGCTACTATCACGGCGAATTCGCCGAAGATTGGATCAACGGAGAAGGCACCTTCCACTGGACGGGCGGCAATTATTGGACGGGCACTTTCGTGGGCGGAAGCCCCAAGACGGGCTCTTACGGATTAGGGCAGATGGACGGCGTTCAGGGCTATATCGCGATCGGCGAAGACGGCGCCTGGAGTTGGTATAACGGCACGCTGGAGGACGGTACGGAAGTCGTCGACGGGCAGGTCGTGAGTGAGTGAAACGACAAGGAGTGAAACGTATGAAATTGCTGAAAAAAAGTATTGCGGCGGTCGCACTCTGTGCGCTGATGGCGTTCGCTTTTGCGGGCTGCTCGGAAAAGGGCGGAGATCAGACGATCACGCTGGAGGACGGCAGCACCTATGTCGGGGAAGTCGCGGACGGCGTTCCCAACGGGGAAGGCACGCTCACCGATCTCATGGGCAGCACCTGGACGGGTACCTTCGTCGACGGAAAGCTCAACGGCTACGGCACCTATCTCGGCTACGATCTCGTCGAATACGAGGGGTTCTTCAAGGACGGGGTGTTTGAAGGCTACGGGCATTGGATCGGCTCCAACGGCGACGAATACAACGGGATGTTCCAAAACGGCAAGCAGAACGGCGTGGGCCGCATGGATTACACTACCGAATGTGACTATGAAGGCGGCTGGGTAGACGGAATGATGGAAGGGTACGGCTGGATGACCTGGCCGGTCGGCGACGCGTATTTCGGCGAATGGAAGGCGGGCAACCCGAACGGGTTCGGGCTCAAGCTCTTTTACGATGCCGCCCTCGGCACGATGGAGATGCGCAACTATCAGACGTACAACAAGTATGTCGGCGGCATGAAGGACGGCCTTCCCGACGGCAGGGGGATCATGCACTTTGCAGGCCCCGGCGATCTTTACATCGGGAATTGGACGAGCGGCGCCCGCAACGACGAAAACGGCATCAACTACTTCGGCGAAAACCAGGAGTGGGTGAAGTTCGTCGGTACGTTCGATAAGGATTACAGCGGCGGCTGGATCAACGGCGAAGGCACCCTGTGGTACAGCGACGGCCGTGTCGTGACGGGCATCTGGGAAGGCACTACGCTCATCGAAGAGTTCTCTTCCGAGCAGACCGATCCCGCTCTGATCCGCGCCGAAGCGGAGGCCGCAAGGGCAGATTTCTTTGCCGACCCCATCTTCGGGGAGGCAGGACTTTAAGCGATGCTGCGGGAAGGGGCGGCAGATCGGCTGCCGCCCCGGGCCGTATGCAATAGACGGGGGATCATATGAAAAAAGCAGTGCGGATATTTTGTGCGGTTTGGGCGCTCGTCCTTGCCTTCGGCGCGGCGGCGTGTTCCGAGGGGAGCAGCAGCACGCAGGAACAGCCCGAGCCCGAGAAGAAGGAATATATGCTCATGATGGGCGATTCTCTCTTCGATTTCTGGAAAAATACCTGCAAGGAAGATCTGGGTACGGAAGATCTTCTCAATGTCGCCATCGGCGGCACGACGAGTGAATTCTGGATGCAGAACAGTTCGATCGCCGATCGGGCGATCGAACGATTGAACAGGCTGAATATCGATGTCGATCGGATCGCCATTTCGCTCGGCACCAATGATGTTTATTTCCAAAAGGACGGAAAGAGCGTTGCGGAAGGGGAGAACGGCTTACAGGATCTTCTTGAATTCCTGCACAGCAGTTATCCCGATGCGCATATCTATCTTCTCACAATCAACATCTGCGGGGAGACTACGCGCTGGGATCTCAGGGAAGAGGTGCGCGAGTGCAACGACATCATGCGCGAATACTGTGCGCAGCTCGACTGGGCGGAAATGGTGGAGACGGAGACGGCGTTCTATAACGACACAAATTATGAAGAAAAACCTGCCGCCGAATATTTCACTTCAGACTATCTGCATTTCTCGGAGCAGGGTTATGAGCTGCTCGCGGAGATCATGTGCGAAGCGATAGGACTGTAAACCGCAAACGGTGCGCCCCGTGCGGTCAAAGGAGAAAAATATGAGTACATTTGTCAAAACGATCTGCTGTATGCTGGCGCTTGCGGCGGGGGCGGTCGGATCTTCCGCCTGCGCCGAGGCACAAAACGGCCCCGAGGAGCAGCCCGCGCAGGAAAAAGTGCTGATGATCGGCGATTCGCTGTTCGATCTGTGGAAGCCGACCTGCAATGCCGATCTAGAGGGCGCAGAAAATCTGACCAACATCGCCGTCGGCGGCACGACGAGCAATTATTGGGTGAACAGCATCAAACTTGTGACCGTTCAGGAGCCGAGCGACATCGTCATCTCCATCGGCACGAACAACATCGCCGACCTGCATCAGACGGGGCGGGAGGCCGCGGAAGGGGAAAAGGGAATACAGGAGCTTTTGGAAGTCCTCCACGAAAATTGCCCCGACGCACACATCTATCTGCTTACCGTCAACATCTGCGGGGAGACCATCCGTTGGAATAACCGCGAAGAGATCCGCACCTGCAACCGCCTCATGCGCGAATACTGCGCTCAGCTCGACTGGGCGGAAATTGTGGAAACGGAAACGGCGTTCTATAACGACACAAATTATGAAGAAAAACCCGCTGCCGAATATTTCGTTGCCGATCATCTGCATTTTAGTGCAAAGGGGTATCAGGTCCTCACGGGGATCGTTCGCGCGGCGCTGGGATTGGATGCCTGAATAAAGAACGATGAGAAAACACTTGAAAAAAATCGGAGCTTATGGTTTAATATTGGTATCTTTTTGTTTCGGGATGTTCCCCATGGCGGGGTGCGCGCCCGGAAGAGAGGATACTGCGGGAGGAGATGCCATGTTAGAGGAAGCAGATCGCTATATTGCGGAGAACGCCTCAAAAACCGACCCGATGTACCGCGGCGAATATCATTTTACGCCGCCCATCGGCTGGATCAACGACCCGAACGGGTTTACCTATTTCCGGGGGGAATACCATATCTTCTATCAGTTTAACCCCTACGGGAGCACCAATGCCGCGCCCATGTTTTGGGGGCACGCGAAGAGCAAAGACCTCATCCGCTGGACGCATCTGCCCGTCGCGCTGGCGCCCGATCGGAGTTATGATGCGGACGGTTGCTGGTCGGGTTCGGCGATCGTCGTCGGCGAAAGGCTGTATCTGTTCTACACGGGGCATTACGATCGGGACGGCGTGCGCGTACAGACGCAGAACATGGCGTATTCCGACGACGGCATCCACTTCACAAAATACGAAAATAACCCCGTCATAGGGCCCGAACAGCTTCCGGAAGGGACGAGCGCAGCCGACTTCCGCGACCCGTATGTTTGGGAACAGGACGGGAAATATTATATGCTGATCGGGACGATGGAGACGGGCGCTGCCAAAGTGCAGCTGTACGAATCGGACGATCTGTTCGGCTGGCGCTACAAGAGCGATTTCCTGCGCAGCGAGGAGGCGGGCTATTGTTGGGAATGCCCGAATTATGTCGATTTCGAAGAGGCGGAACTGTTCGCCTTTTCTGCGGTAGATTTTCCTGCGGGAGACTATGCCTTCCACAATTACAATTCTTCCGTTTATGCGCTGGGGGAATTCGATCGGGAGAGCGGCACCATGCAGGCGGGCCCGTTCCTTGAAATGGATGCGGGATTGGATTTTTATGCAGAGCAGATCCTTGACCGCGGAGAGCAGAAGATCATGACCGCCTGGATGAATATGTGGGGGAGGAGCTATGTGACCTCGCAGCTCGGGCACGGCTGGTCGGGTTCGCTTGTTTTACCGCGCCTCCTCTCCGTGAAGGACGGAACATTGCTTCAAAAGCCCGTTCCTACGATCGCGGAATACTATAAAAACGAAGTGCGCATCGAGGACAGGCTGTCCGGCACGAAGGAGTATGAAGGGGTGAGCGGCTCCGTCGTGCATCTGAAAGTGACTGCCGATGTGTCCGCTTCCGACGTGTTTACCGTCTCCGTGTTTTGCGCGGACGGCGTCCATACCGATATCACATATGACAAAACAAAGGGTACGATCTCATTCGACCGTTCAAAAAGCGGCATCGCCGTGTCGTACGAACCGAGGGAAAGATCGAAGGCCCGGGTGCGCACTATGCCGTATGCGCCTGAAAACGATACGCTTGTTCTGGAGATCTTTTTGGATCGGAGCAGCGCGGAAGTGTTTTTAGGAGAGGGCGAACTGACGATGACGTCCCTTTCCTACAATCCCGTCGGGGCGGACGGCATTCGCTTTTCGAGCGTGGGCGAGACCGCACTCGTCATCGAAAAGCAGGATATTATCGTCGGGTGACAGGCTTTGGAAAAGAATTGTACCATCGCATACGGCGAAGACGAAGCGCTGCTCCGCTTTGCTTCGGCGCTCGCTTCTCCCCTCCGCATCGCCATCCTGCGCGAGCTGTCGGCCAATTCGATGAGCGTGAAGGAGCTGGCGTTCAAACTCAATATCCCGCTTTCGACGGCTTCCGCAAACATCAAAGTGCTGGAGGAGAGCGGGCTGCTGAGGACAAATTTTCAGGCGGGGAAGCACGGTTCGATGAAGCTTTGCTCGCTCTGTTATGAAAAATATTTCGTCGAATTTGCAAAGGCAGTCGAGGATGATCGGCTGAACCACTATGTCGTGGATATGCCCATCGGCAGCTATTTCGATCTGGATATCGTGCCGACATGCGGCATGGCGGATGAATTCAGCTATATTGGGAAGGACGATGATGTCCGCACCTTTTACAGCGCGAAGCGGTTCCAGGCGCAGCTGATCTGGCTTCGCGCAGGATTTTTAGAATACCGCTTCCCCCTTGAGATCGATCGGGATGCCATCCGTGCCATCCACTTTTCGCTGGAATGCTGTTCGGAAGCGCCCGGATACCGCAACGAATTTCCTTCCGACATCACGTTCTGGATCAACGGGTTCGAGGTCTGCGAATGGACGAGCCCGGGCGATTTCGGGGGCGTACGCGGAAAATACTCCCCCGAATGGTGGCCAATCAACTCGACGCAGTTCGGTATCATGAAAAAGCTGTCCGTTACCGAACGCGGCTGCTTTCTCGACGATGCGTTCGTCAGTCAGGCGGGGCTGGAACAATTGAAGATCGGAAGGGAGGGCTTCGTCTCCTTTCAGATCGGGGTAAAGCCCACGGCGAAAAATGTCGGCGGGATCAATATCTTCGGCAGAAAGTTCGGCAATTACGCGCAGAACATCATGATGGCCGTCGATTACGACGGGCTCAAAAAAGGATAGGCATACATCGGGAGGAAATGCAAAAATGAAGCAGCTGATCGCGATCGGCGAAGCGCTGATCGACTTTACGGCATTGGAGAGAGGAGATCTTTCTTCGGTGAGCCGTTTTGAAAGAAATGCGGGCGGGGCGCCTGCCAATGTGGCTGCCTGCGTCGCCCGTCTGGGCGGGCGCGCCGCGCTGCTGTCTAAATTGGGGCGGGATGCGTTCGGAGATCATCTCATTGCCGTCCTGTCCGGGAACGGGGTGGACGTCACCCACGTCCTCCGCACCGATCGTGCAAATACCGCGCTTGCCTTTGTCGCGCTGGACGAAAAGGGCGAGCGGAGTTTTTCCTTCTACCGCAATCCTTCCGCCGATATGCTGCTTTCAGAAGAGGAGATCCCGAAGCAGCTGTTCCAAAGCGGAGATATCCTGCACTTTTGCAGCGTCGATCTCGTCGACGCTCCCGTCCGCGGCGCGCACAGAAGGGCGATCGAGTATGCCGCCGAGACGGGCACGACGATCTCGTTCGATCCGAACCTCAGGCCGAATTTGTGGGAAAACGAGGGGAAGATGCTCGCCGCCGTGAGGGAGTTCCTGCCGAACTGTCATCTCTTGAAGGTGAGCGAGGAAGAACTGCTGTCGATCGCGGGCGAGCGGACGGAGCAGGCGGCGCTCGGGGCGGTGTTCTGCGGGAATGTCGCGGCAGTCCTTATTTCGCGCGGAAGCAGGGGCGCGAGCATCGCCTTGCGGGACGGGACGCTGTTGTCCGCACCGGGAGAACGGGCCGAGCAAGTGGATTCGACGGGCGCGGGCGACGTGTTTATCGGTACATTTTTATTTCAGCTGCTGGCGGACGCGGTCACGGCGGAGTCGCTGTGCGATTCTCCCGAAACGCTGCTGCGGTATCTGCGGTACGCCAACCGCGCCGCCGCCATTTCGGTCACGCGGAGGGGAGCCATCCCTTCCATGCCGGTCTATGAAGAGGTCTTTGGGGCGCCCTGAGCGCTTGGGAAGCGCACTTTGACCTAACATATAACAATGTCCTCCAATCGTTCGCCAAAGATGAAGTGATTTATCCGCGGCGTCTACCCGGATCCCGATCTTTGATCGGGATCTTTTTTTGAAGTCTGAAAGGGGCGGCTTGGGGATCGCCGAGGCTCAGTCGGACGGCAGGCAATGAAATTGCTCGCGGTAGTTTCTCAAAAAGGTCGAATAGTTGCTGTAACCGAGCGTCCTGGCCGCCGCTGTCGCCGGCATACCGTCTTTCAGCAGGCTGTGCGCGGCGTACATCTTTTTCATGCGGACATATTCCATGATGCCGATGTGCATGGTCTCGGAAAAGAGATGGCTCAGGTACGACCGCGAGACGAACAGCTCCTCCGCGAGCGAGCGGATGCAGATCGGCTCATGAAGTCGGGCGGCGATCGCTTCGAGCGCCTGTTCTACGAGAGGGGGGATCTTCCCCGCGGCGATCTGGTCGGCGGGCGAGCAGGTCAGAAGTACCATCACTTCGGTCAGGAAAGAGAGGAAGAGCTGTCTGAGCGCCTCCCCCCGAAACATATCGATATACTCGTCAAACTTGATAAAGAGGGAGTAAATGTCGTCGCCGAGGCGGATCTGACGGCTTTCCGCGGTACGGAGCGCGGGCGGAAGGAGGTCTTTCGAAAATTGGATGAGAAAGCGCTCGTAGTTTTCTGCCGGGGGAGAGATGACGTGATAGACCCCGGGCGGGACCAAAAAGAGCGTGCGGTCGCCGTACTCGTAAGTGGCGTTCCCGCTGAGAAAGGTGCCCTGCCCCCTGACGACGAGGAGGATCTCGTAATATGTGTGCTGATGATCGAAAAAATCTGCGGGATCCGTCCGCCTGGTGATCACATGATGAAAATAGGTATCTTCGTCGAGCCGATACAGATTGAACATATTCTCATGATAGCATATCTGAGCACAAAATGCAATATGGTAAGCGTAAATTGCGCTTGAATGTATGATTTTATGTGCTATAATAGGAGGAAAAAACAAATGGAGGCAACGATGATAAAGGTACGGATCTGTGCATTTGCCGATGAAGCGTCGCCCGATCTTATGGGGCAGATCGCGGCGCTGAAGGAAGAGGGGATCTCGCTGATCGAGCTGCGCGGCGTCAATGGGCGCGGCGTCGCCGAGCTGACGGAAGAGGAGGCGCGCGCGGTGCGGAGGCGGCTGGACGAAAACGCGGTCTCGGTATGGGCGCTCGGGTCTCCGATCGGGAAGATCGCGGTCGGGGATGACTTTCAGTCGCATCTCGCGCAGGCGGAACACCTGTTCCGCCTCGCCGCGATCCTGGGAACGGAGCGGGTGCGCATCTTTTCGTTCTATACGTCCGCTCCCGAGCGGGACGAGGAGACGGTCTTTGCGCGGCTTGACCGCCTTGCGGAGCTGGCTGCGTCCTATCGGGTCAAACTGTATCACGAGAATGAAAAGGCCATCTACGGCGATACGGCGGAGCGGTGTGTCCGCTTGCTGAATGCCGTTCCCGGGCTCGGCTGCGTGTACGACCCCGCGAACTTCGTACAGAGCGGGGAGGATATCGACAAGGCGCACCGCCTGCTCTTTGACAGGGCAGATTACTTCCATATCAAGGACGCCCGCTGTCGGGATGGCGCCGTGCTTCCCGCAGGGGAGGGGGATGGCGGCCTTCGTCGGCTCATCGGGTCTTTGGCGCGCGATACCGTACTCACGCTGGAGCCCCATCTCGCCGTATTTGCGGGCTATGAGAGGCTCGACCGCACGGAACTGCGCGGTTCGTTCGTCTATCCCTCTCAGCGCGCCGCCTTTGCGGCGGCTGCGGAGGCGCTGCGCGTTCTTTTGCGCGAAAATGCATTCAGGGAGGTCAACGGAACATGGATAAAGTAAAATTCGGCTTGATCGGCGTCGGCAACATGGGGACCAATCATCTCGGCTTCTTCTGCGGCGGGAAGATAAAGAACGCTGTCTGCACGGCGATCGCAGACTTGAACGAGAGCAAGCTTCGGGCCGCCCGGGCGGCGCACCCCGGGGATTATGCCGTGTATCGCTCCGGGGAGGAACTCATCGATCGGGCGGAGGTAGACGCCGTCCTCATTGCGGTGCCGCACTATGCGCATCCGCCCCTTGCCGTGCGTGCGCTCCGAAAGGGGCTCCATGTGGTCCTTGAAAAGCCGGCGGGCGTCTATACCAAGCAGGTGAAGGAGCTCAACGCCGTCGCGGAACAGAGCGGGAGGCTGTTTACCCTGATGTACAATCAGCGCACCGATCCGCTTTACAGGGAGATGCACCGCCTGGTCGCGGCAGGGGAGATCGGCGAAGTCCGCCGCGTCAACTGGATCATCACCAACTGGTTCCGCACGCAGTTTTATTACGATTCGGGCGCCTGGCGCGCGACCTGGAAGGGGGAGGGCGGCGGCGTGCTCATGAACCAATGCCCGCATCAGCTCGACCTTATGCAGTGGATCGTCGGCATGATGCCGCAGCGCGTGCGCGCGTTCTGCCATTTCGGAAAGTGGCACGCGATCGAGACGGAGGACGACGTCACCGCCTATCTCGAATTCCCCAACGGCGCAACGGGAGTGTTCGTGACGAGCACGGGCGATTCCCGCGGTACCAACCGTTTCGAGATCCTCGGTTCGCGGGGCAAGCTCGTCTGCGAGAAGGATACCCTGACGGTATATCGCCTTTCTTCCGACCTGCAGCAGTTTTTGAAGGAGGCGCGGGAAGGATTTGCCGAGCCCGCCTGCTCGGTCGAAGTCATCCCCCAGAAAGGGGAGAATCCGCAGCACGTCGGCATCCTCAATAATTTCACCAATGCGGTGCTCGGGCTCGAGCCGCTGTATGTGGACGGCCGCGAAGGGATCCGATGCGTGGAGCTCATCAATGCCATGCTGCTCTCGTCGTGGCAGGACACGGCGGTAACGCTTCCCGTCGACGACGACGCGTATCTTGCAGAGCTTGAAAAGCACATCCGCTCTTCCAAAGAAAAGCGCGGGGAAGATCTGCTCATCGACAATACCATGTCCTTCGGCGGGACAAAATAAACGTCCAAAAAAAAGTACAAAATCTGAAATTTTCTTTCTAAAAACTGTTGACAAGGCAACAATTGTGTGTTATACTATGCACAGTTAATCGTTATCGATAACGGAACTTTATTTATAGGATATTGAAATCATGCTCATCCGCACCAAGATCACGAATATCGGCGATCCGTTCATCCTTCGCCGGGGCAGCCGATATTATATGTACGCGACGTCCGCGCCGGACGGGTTTCTCTGTTTCTCCTCCGGCGACCTTCTTGATTGGAATGAGATCGGCTATTGCTATCGGGGGAGCGCCTGGGGCGAGAACTGTTTCTGGGCGCCCGAGGTCTACGAATACCGCGGAAGTTACTATCTCCTCTATACGGCGCGGCGCAGGGCGGATCACAGCCTGCGCATCGGCCTTGCCGTCGCTCAGTCGCCCGAAGGGCCCTTCCGCGATCTCAAAGAAGGCCCGCTGTTCGATCCCGGCTATGCCTGCATCGATGCGACGCTGCTCTTCGACGAAGGGGCGGTCTACCTCTATTATGTGCGCGATTGCAGCGAAAATATCGTGAACGGCGTGCATATCAGCGAGATCTACGGGGTGGAACTGACCGACGATCTGCTGCACTTCAAGGGGGCTCCCGTTCGCCTGGCTGCGCCCGAACTCCCGTGGGAAACGTCTCTCGACCCCCATTGGCAGTGGAACGAGGGGCCTGCGGTGCTGAAGATCGGCGCGGTGTATTATCTCAATTACTCCGTCAATTGTTTTTCTTCTCCCGACTACTCGGTAGGGTGTGCCACTGCCCTTCATCCGCTCGGACCGTTCGTCAAATACGATGAGCCCGTCTTAAGGAGGGCGGAGGGCGATTTCTCCGGCCCGGGCCACAACAGCTTCTTTACCGATCGCAAGGGGGAACTCTATACCGCCTTCCACATCCACACCGATCCCGCTCATCCGAGCGGAGACAGAAGGGCGTGTATCGCCCCGGCGGGAGTGGACGGGACGGGTAAATTTACGATCAGACTGTAAAATATCCGCATTTTCGGCGGAAACAGGGAGGGAAACGCATGGAAAAGAAAAAACGGGTCACGATGTACGATGTGGCGCGCGCCGCAAACGTGACGCCGCAGACGGTCTCCCGTGCCTTCCGCAATACGGACGATATTTCAGAAGAGACGCGCAAAAAGATCTTAAAGATCGCAGAGGAGCTCCACTATGTCGTAAATACTACGGCGAGCTCGCTGCGCGCGGGCAACAGCCGTCTCATCGTCGTGGTCTACGACAATCTCAAGAACGTTTACTATTCGATCATGATCGATCATTTGCAGACGCATCTGCGAAGGCTCGGATATTCTATCCTGATGCTCTCCGTGCCGGATGCCTACTTCGGCAGCATGATCTACAAATTTGCCGTGTCTCACAATGCCGCGGGGGTCGTCAGCTTTCTGGAGCCCGAAGCGGAGATCGAGGAGATGGTGAACGACTTCAAGATCCCCATCCTGCTTGTCGGCAGGCGCACTCTCCTTCCCAACGTCGATTACATCCGCACGGATGACGAAGAAGGCGGCCGCCTTGCCGCGGCGTGGCTTGCCGAGCGCGGCGTCAGGCGCTTTGCTTATCTTTCGATCGAGGACGACATCTCGTGCGCGCAGGACCGCTTTTCCGGCTTTTCGCAGGAGATCGCGCGGCGCGGGCTGGAGCCGCCCGTTGCGGTCGGCGTCAAGGATGACTCCCGACGGGACAGCATCGTAAAGATCTTTTCCGATCCCGAGACCGCACCCGACGGGATCTTCTGTTTCAGCGATATGATCGCGTTCGAACTGCTCTATTACACCGAGGCGCTGGGGCTTCCCCCCGTGCAGATCGTCGGGTTCGACTGCGTGCAGCGGGAGATCCGCATCCCGGGGCGGTTCATGTCGCTCGGGTGCGATAAAAACGTGTTCGCACAGCACGCTGCGGAGATGATCGTCTCGGCGATCGAGTCCAAACGCATGGGCGGCAGGGGCGAAACGATACGCGTCAGCCTCATGGAGGGCTTCAAAGGATAAGTCCGCTCTTGTGAAATTAACATTTTGCCGTTATCGATAACGGTTTTCGAAAGGGGCGCCCCTTCCGTGTTACTCCTTCTTGAAAGGAGTAACAAAAAAATATTTATTTGCTTTGGTTTTTGCGCCGTAAGGCGGAAAAATAGAAAAAAGATAAGATGGAGGAAATTTTATGGCAACGAGAAGAAAGACGCTCGTCACGGTACTCATGGCGATCGCCTGTGCCTTGTCGCTGATCGCGGCGGTCGCCTGTGTCGAAGGCGAACAGCACGATCCGCAGCCGCACACCGTCACATATGCTCCGGGCGCTGACGATGCGGAAGGCAGCGTCCCCGCCGAGACCTATGTGGAAGGAACGCCTTTTGTGCTGCGCGACATCGATACGTTCACGCGGCCCGGCTATACCTTTACGCAATGGAGCGACGGAACGGCGCTCTATGATGCGGGCGAAATGTACACCATGCCGGCGCACGACGTTACATTTACGGCGCAGTGGGAGCCTGCAGCCGCGCAGCCCGTACCGGAAGGCGCGGAAAAGATAGATTCGGTCCCTGCGGGCGCGCTTGTGACGAAGAACGGCTCGGCTGCCGCCAATTGGTTCGCTTCCTATGCCGACGAAGGCATCTGCGTCACCGCATATGTGGCAGATACCGCAGTCTATGCGGAGGACAGCGTGTACGCGAGCGACGGCGTCGAAGTGATCTTCGCAAAGGCGGTCAATAAGAACGGTTACAGCGATCAGACGATCTCCGTCAGTGTGACGGCGGGCGGCGTACAGCTCGTCCGCAATATGGCGGAAGGCAAGGAAGCCGTCATCGACGGGCTCTCGGCGCAAGCCGCTTACCTCACGATCGACGGCGAGACGGTCGCGGGCTACCGCGTGACCGTTACCATGCCCTATGAAGCGGTGGGGGTCGACCGCGAGGAAAAGGATGCCGTGCTTGCGCTCGGTCTTACCAACGCCTCCAATGCGGGCGATGCGGTCGTCGTGTATGAGGAGAGCCTCGGCACCGATCATACGCGCGTCAACACCTATATCTCCCTCACCGACGACGATACGTTCGAGGCGAACGTGCTCGAAGATGCTGCCGTCTGGGGCAGCGCGGGTGCGGCGCAGGCGGCCGACAGCTGGGATCTCATCGATGACAACGGCACGGAAAGCGCCGCCATTGAAATGACGAGCACTTCGGGCGATAACTTTATTTATATGCGCCCGACGGGAGAGCTTACGACTTATTATGCCGAAGTCAAACTGACCGTGCTCTCCGTGGAGAAGAAGCCGGACGGCAATTACGACGGTTATCCCAAATTCGGCATGACGCTGTTCTCTGCCGATACGACGCGCGGGCTGTTCTACTATGTCGATGCCATCGACGGCGATAACGCCGACGGCGTGATCAACGAAGATTCCATCAACATCGGTTACAATATCCGTTCGAACAGCGCGTGGGGCGGCGCATGGACGACTGCGGGTAATCTCGGTAGCGGCGCGACGTCCGCCGATTATCAGCAGGGCAATTACATCACGCTCGGGATCTACCGCCAGGGCGGCGCGGTGCGTCTCGTCCTTGACGGCGAATCGGTCGCCGTGCTCACCAATACCGGCATCAGCGATACCGAGACGGCGTACATCGGGCTCGCTTCCTTCAATCTTCGCCTGCGCGCGACGGGCTATTCTGTTACGACCGATCCCGAAACGCTTGCGAAATACGCCATCGCGATCGAGGAGGAACGCCCTCCGCTCAAGACGATGGACGGTTCGATGGAGGACTGGACGGCGGAAGAGAAGGCAAATCCCTTCATCATCCCTTCCTCGGACGGCAGCAGCGTCACCGTGTATGCGTCTAAGGATGCAAACGGCGTCAACATCTTCTACGACGTCTATCATAAGGATCACAAGACGACGGAGAACGATTGGTGGATGAACACCAACGTGGAATTCCGCCTTGCGGGCGATGCGGACAAACAGTACGCGCTCGCTGCAAACGGCTTCAAGACGAACAACATTCAGGGCTCCTATATGAATACGACGCAGGAGGAGAACGGGCTCTATCACACCGTCGCGGAGATGTTCGTGCCCTATTCCGAACTCGGGACTTACAACGCATCGAGCGCATCCGTGCCTGCCAACTTCTATTTCAAGGTGGGCGGGATGTACGGCAATCCCTGGTACACGGGCGACTGGTGGAGAGCAGAGGACGGCAACGAAAAGCAGGGCATCCTCATCACCAATGCAGGCATCAAGGGCGGTACCGCCAAGGCCATCGACGGCAGCGCCGACGATTGGGGAACGGGTACCGCATGGCATAAGACCAACCGTTCGGAATGGGCGGCGTCCCTCGAAGAGGACGGGCTCTATGTCATCGTCAGGCTCGAGCAGGCGAGCATCTCCCCCGACCGCGTGTTCGTTGCGGGCGCAGACGGATCGGGCGATATGTGGTGGCTCAATCAGAACGTAGAAGTGCAGGGAACTGCCAATGTACGCCCCGGGAAGATCATCTTCATGAACGGTGCGGCATATCACACGGGCTATATCAACGATGCGGCGGCCGTCTACACCGACGGGGCGGAGACCGATACGCTCGTCTTTGAATTCTTCATCGCAAACGAGAATCTGATGGGCGTCGATGAAAATACAAATTCGCTCATCCTTCGGTTGGGCGGTCAGCTCTATGCGGATGCCGCGACGACCGATCAGTCGTGGGAAGTGTATGCCGACGACGTGACGATCTTGCGCTGAGCCGATCGGAACAGACAGATCCGATCGCGGAAATCTTGGAACAAAGGGTCCCCGCCCGCGATCGGGCGGGGAGACCCGCAGTAAATAACAGAATTCAGGAGGGAAAAAATGATGAAGCAAAAGACCATTAAGATCGCTTCGCTCGTACTTTCGTCTGCGCTGATGCTTTCGGCGGCGGCAGGTCTTGCGGGCTGCAAGACAGGCGGTTCGAAAGCAAAGGTCGAGATCGTGTTCTGGGGCAACGGCGATGACAATGAACATGGCGTGTTCCAGGAGCTCGTACAGCAGTTCAATGAGATGTATGAAGGGGAGATCTTTGTCAATTACGAACTCCAGCCGGTCGACAACTACGTCGACCGCGTCAATGCGGCACTCGGCAGAACGCGCGCGACCGTCGACGTCCTCTACATCCCCGACGAATCGATCAAGAGCTATGCGACGGAAGGATTTCTCGCTCCGCTTGACGAGTATATCGAGAGCAGTACCGAGATCCGCCTCGAAGATATGTGGGAAAGCGCCGTCGAACGCTATCGTTACGATGTGGATACGACGACAACGGACGGCCCCAATGCCCACTATTACGGGCTTCCCAAAGACATCGGCCCTACGGTCATCTTCTACAATGAGGATCATTTCACGGCGGCGGGGATCAAGGTCATCTCCGTGGCGGAAAGCGATCTTGAGGCATTCAACGCGGGTACGCTGAAGGACGACCGCGGCCGCAGCAAGACGGAGGCCGGGCTTCCCGCAGACTTCGACGTCAAGCCCATGGGCTACTTCGAGGACAGCACCGGGCAGAAGTGGTTCAACAATCAGATCCCCATGAGCTGGGATGAGTGCCGCGAACTTGCCGCGCTCGTGCAGAACAAGCAGCGCGAGCTGCACGGCGGGAGCACGCAGTACTACGGCTACTTCACTGAGTGGTGGTTCAACTATGGCTGGACGGTCGGCGGCGACTGCATCGAATATGTCCCGACCGACGATGCCGAATACAACGGCGGCTATTGGGAATTCACCATCATGGAGGATACGCCCAACTATATCGTTGCCGACGAGGCGCAGCCCTTCACGATCAACGGCAATACCTATCAGCCCGGGGAGATCCTCTCCTGGAACGATAAGCTTGCCGATGTGGCGGCCGAGACCAAGACGATCGCCGACGAAGTGACGGCTGCCGCCGCTGCGGGACAGCTCAACGAACTTCCCTCTCAGCGCGATGCGTTCGTCGAATTTGTGCGCGTCGGTCAGAATGCCAACACCGTCGTCGACAGACAGGACGGCGAGGATCTGAAGGGGTACGGCATCTGCCCCGCACCTTCCACCATCCAGGGCGACGCCGGCAAGTCGACCTACTTCAAGAACGGGTACCTTTCTATGCTCGTGGACGGCAGATGGAACGTCGTCGATTTCCGCAAAGACCTCTGCGAAGTCCCCGGCGAGCCCAAGGAGGGCGGCTTCGAGTGGGATGTCGCGCCGCTCCCGATCTATAAGGAATATTACGAAGAGGGCGACAGCATCCCTTCCGGCAAGGAAGTCGGGGATGTCAAGGTACACGGCGTCGAAGCGGGTCACTCCGGTTCCGTTGCGCTCTCCATCAACAACCGCTCCAAGAAGAAGGAAGCTTCCTGGAAGTTCATCGAATTCATCGCAGGTGCAACGGGGCAGACGGCGCAGGCACAGTCCGGCTTTGCCATTCCTTCGCAGAAGTCGCTCGCCGCTGAGGACGACATCTTCATCCAGCCCGGCAAATGCCCTCAGAATTCCGAGGTCTTCCTGCGCGCCGCAGAGGTAGAAACGCCCGGCGACTGGTGGTATCTTAAGGACAAGCTTTGGATCAACCCTTGGGCAGGCGTGCTCAACTCCGATGTCCGCAACGGCAGAAAAACGCTCACGGACTTTGAAAATTCCAACGAATTCAAGAGTACGAACGCAACGCTCCGCGGATACACGAAGGCCACCTGATAAGGAGGGAAGACCATGGATCAAGAAAACAGGGTCTTCAGGAACGAGGAAGCGCTGCCCGCAGAAGGGGCAGCCCTCCCGTTCGGGGAAACGGCAGGGAGCCTGACGGCTGCGGCTCCCGTCCGTCCTCACAGAAAACGCAGGGTCGACCAGGAAGAGATCTGGGGAACAGCGTTGGCGGCCATCCCGCTCATCGGGTTCTTCCTCTTCGGCTTCATTCCGCTCATGATGGCGTTCGTCATGGGATTTATGGACTTCTCGGAAGCCTATGGCTGGTCGTTCGACGGAGCGGTGCTGTGCGGATTTGATAATTTCATCTTTGTCCTCACCGATCCCCAATTCTGGCAGGCAGTGCTGAATACGCTCATTTTCGGCATCTCTACCCTGATCAGTCTCGTTCTGGCGCTCATCATCGCCTATCTTTTGACCCGCGATGTCAAAGGGCTTGCCGTATGGCGGATCATCTTCTTCGTGCCTTACGTCTGTTCGACGATCGCCCTCACGCTGATGTGGAAGGAGATGTTCAACCCCGCCTGGGGCATCATCAACCAGATCCTCGGCAATACCGATCTCGCCAACGGGGCGATCAACTGGACGGGGGAACCCACGGCATTCTACTGCATGGTCATCATCATGTCGGTCTGGTCGGGCATGGGGTACGGCATCCTGCTGTACTCTGCGGCGCTCACCAACGTCGACCAATCTACGGTGGAGGCGGCGACCATCGACGGCGCGGGACCCTTCCGCATCTTCTTCTGCGTCGTCCTGCCCACCATCTCGCCCACGACGTTCTATCTTCTCATCACGGGCATCATCGGTCTGCTGCAGTCGTTCGCCACGACGTTCACGCTCGGCAGCTCGCTGACCACGCAGAGCCTCACCATCGTCTATTATATGTATAACTACATGATGGCGTATGACCTCGGCGTTGCAGGCGCTGCGGCGTGGGTGCTGACCATCTTTATCCTGATCGTCACATTGATCCAGTTCATCGGATCGAAAAGGTGGGTGAAATATGACTGAGATATGCAATGTTGTATCGGAACAGCCCGTATCCTCGCTCTCGCAGGAGCATATGGAGCGTGAGCGCCGTGCCTACGAGGAGCGCAGGAAGGGAAAGATGCGCAACCGCAAGGTGCGCGCGGCCGCAGCCAAGACGATCATCTATGCCATCCTCGCGCTGTATGCCGCAGTCATCATTTTCCCCTTCCTCGTCGTCATCACGACGTCGCTCAAGACCTATCAGGACGCGACGCACATTCCCTTCCAATGGATCCCCGAAATGGGTTTCACGGGCGTGAATTATAAGACAGTATTCGACTATAACCCGCAGATGAATGCGGAGATGTCTTCCATCATCCAGGGCTTTGTGAATACGCTTCTGTACATCATCCCGCCCACGGTGATCGGCCTTTTCACTTCGTCCATCTCGGCATATGCGTTCAGCAAGCTGCGTTTCCGCGCCAAGAACGTGATGTATGCGATCCTGCTCGGCACGATGATGATCCCGGGCATGATCATGATGGCGCCGCAGCTCTCTATCTACGATATGATCGGTTGGATCGATACGCCGCTTCCCCTCATGATTCCCGGTATGTTCGGCGCGGCTGCCTGCGTGTTCTTCATGCGGCAGTACTATGTCGGCATTCCCGATTCCATCATCGAAGCGGCCAAGATCGACGGGCTCGGCTTCCTCGGCATCTTCTTCCGGATCATGGTGCCGCTCTCCGTACCTGCTCTGCTCGCGCAGGGGCTCCTGGGCTTCATCGGCGGTTACAACGACTTCATGGGCCCGCTGCTTTACCTCGGCCCTGCCGAGTTGCAGACCCTGCAGCTTGCCCTGCGCACGCTTTCGTCCACCTTCGGCAAGGAACCGAACGTCGTCATGGCGGCCTGTATCGTGGCGCTCGTGCCCATGCTGATCGTGTACTTCGTCTGTCAGAAATTCTTCATCAACGGCATCATTGCCGGCGGACTCAAAGATTGATCAAGGAGACTTTTTCATGAAAAAACTCACCAAAATTGCGACGGTCGCACTTGCCGCGTGCCTGTGCGTCTCTGCTGCGGGCGTCCTCAGCAGCTGCGGAGGGGGAGATTCTTCCTTCTGGACGGCGGAAAAGCTCAGCACGATGGAGGACACCGCGCGCGATTACAATTCCAACCTCTTCTACGTGAACTCTCTCGAGTTCGAGGTCGCCGACCCCTCCGTGATCTATGTCAGCGAGGGAAAGGGGCAGGGCTGGTTCTATGCCTACGGTACGAGCGATGAGATCGGCGGACACGGCATCCAGACGTGGCGCAGCAAGGATCTTTCGCATTGGGAGGCAAGGGGCATTGCGCTCTATCCCGACTATTCGATCACCTGGGCAACGGACAACTATTGGGCGCCCGAAGTCATCTACGACAGCGAGACCAAGCTCTATTATATGTTCTACAATGCCTACAATCAGTACGATCTGCACAACGGCGCGCAGAGGCTGTGCCTCTCCGTTGCGCAGTCGGAGAGCCCCGAGGGCCCCTTCGTCACGCCCGAGCGCTACAACCTCGACGGCGACTGGATCTCTCCCGAAGAGCCCGTCATCGATCTTTCGCCCTCAAACTCGGCGATCGATCCCGCCATCCTCATGCATCACGCGCTCGATGCCAGCCCCTTCGTCGACCCCGAAACGGGCACGAAGTACCTCTACTTCGGCTGGTATAAGGACGGCGGCGACGGCACCTGGCTGTACGGCATGGAGATGAAGGACTGGTTCACGCCCGTCTACTCGACGCTCACGCCCCTCACGCGGCCGCGTTACAGCACGCTCGACCGTGCGGAGCAGGGCCTTCCCCCCGACCGCGACAGCGAATCGCACATCAACGAGGCGCCGCACATGATGTATCATGACGGCAAGTATTACCTCACCTTCAGCGTCAATGACTACAAGCAGGCTTCCTACCGCGTCATCCAGGCGATCGCCGATGAGCCTCTCGGAACGTACACCAAGGTCTCGGAGGAGGACGGCGGCAAGGTCGTTTCTACCGATTTCGACTGGACGCACATGGTCAGCGCGGGGCACCATGCCTTCATTCAGGTGGGGGATGAAACGTTCATCGCTTACCACACCTTCCTTGACAGGCTCACCATTGCCAACGGCCGTGCTCTCGCCGTCGATAAGATCGTCTGGACGGAAAATTCCGAAGGGACGCCCGTCATGCACACCAACGGGCCGAGCTGGTCGCTGCAGCCCCTGCCCGAGGCGATCTCCGGGTACAAGAACATCGCCCCCTCCGCAGCCGTGACTTCTTCGGACGAGGCCGGCGACACGAGCCTTCTCAACGACGGCCTCATCAAGTATCAGTTCGGCGATCTTGTGGAGGAGTATGAGGCGGATGCGGGCGAATACACCTTCACGCTCACCTGGGATGAGCTCAAGACGGCGCGCGCGATCATGGTCTACAATTCGATCGATTACTTCTATGCGTTCGACAGCGTCAAGTCGATCAAGATCGAATATGCGCGTTCCAACGGCAAGCTCACCACGGCGACGATCAAAGATGTCGATTTCGATCGGGAGTGGTTTGTCGACGAGGAGTGGGAGTACATGACGCCGGGCGGTTCCGCGATCGTGGAATTCGGCGAATTGCCCGTCAGATCGATCGAGATCACGCTCTCCTCCAAGGAGGACGCCGAGGCGTTTGCCCTCAACGAGATCGTGGTGCTCGGCAAGGACGAGGCCTGTGCAGGGGTCGATGAACTGAAAGAGTATTCCTACGCGAATGCCTCCTACAGTTCTTCGCACATCGTCACGGAGAGCGATACGTTCGGCACGGTCGTGGTGGACGGGGAAGAGTCCTCGCTTTCCACGATGTACGGGTATGACCTCTCGCACGACGACGGAACGGAGGACGCCTACATCGAACAGACGGGCGCGCGCGATCAGTATGCTTACTTCAAGGATGTCTACTCCACCTCCTTCTATGTGGAGGCAGAGTTCTCCGTGACGGTGGATACCGCATTTGCGCTCGACGACTTCCCCAAGTTCGGCATTGCCATCAGCTGTGACGATTCCGTCACGAGTACGCTGTTCTATTACATCGATGCGCAGAACGGCTACACGATGGGCAGAGTCGGCTGTGCGCCCCGTGCGCTCGGCAGCGATGAATGGGATTGGTCGAACGAAAATCTCGCCGATGTTCCCGGGATCTCCTACAAGAACGGCAATACCGTCAAACTTGCGATCATCCGTCAGGGCGCAGACTTCTACTTCCTGTGCGATGACGAGGTCGTCCTGAAATCGAGCGACTTCGCGATCTTCAACGATCAGCAGCGTGCGGGGGTGGGCTTCCTCTCCTTCAATACGCCTATGATCATCAGCAACTACTATGCGACGGCCGACAGCGCCGTGGTCGCCGAGAAGCTCGCTCAGTACGCGGGCTGATCAAAGAGAACGCAATGTGCGCGGCGGCAATGCCGCCGCGCATCATTCTGAAAAGATCGTCTCTTTCGGGCAGCATTTGCCCGTGACATAAGGAGGAATTACAGTTTATGATCCAACGGACAGAATATCCTCGTCCGCAATTTCAGAGAAAAGAATGGCTCCCCTTAAACGGCGAGTGGGAATTTGCCTTCGACGATGCCGGAGAGGGGACCGCAAAGGGATACGATACGGGCAGGGTCTCCCTGCCGTTGAAGATCAACGTCCCGTTCAGTTATCAGTACGAGGCGAGCGGCATCGGCGACCCTTCCGTCCATGATACGGTATGGTACCGCAGGACGTTCTCCGCTCAGGCGGGGAAGCGTGCGCTCCTGTGCTTCAACGGGAGCGACCACACGACGGATGTGTGGATCAACGGAAAGCACGCGCTTTCGCATACGGGCGGCTACGCACCCTTCTCGGCGGAGATCACGCAGTATCTTGCCGAGGGAGAGGAAAACACCATCGTCGTGCGCTGCGTCGACCCGACCGATCCTACCATCCCCCGCGGCAAGCAGAGCTGGACGGGGGAACGGTTCGGCTGCTGGTATGTCGCCAATACGGGCATCTGGCAGAGCGTCTGGATCGATTATTTCGGCGACGACTGCATCAGAGAGCATTCGCTTGTGCCCGATTACGACACGTTCAGCATCTCAGGCGAGATCGTGACGCTGCGCGGTACGGCAGAGGAAGCCGAGATCGCCGTCTTCTATCGGGGAGCGCCCGTCAAATGCGTGCGCTTCGCGCTGGACGGAAGAAGAACGCGCTATGCGATCAAGCTCATGGAGCTTGATTTTGTCGATCCCGTCTATGCATGGACGCCCGAACAGCCCAATCTCTTCGACACGGTGTTCCGTCTCTATCGGAACGGGGCGTGCGTCGATGAGGCAAGGACGCGCTTCGGACTGCGTAAAGTCTCTATGGACGGAAACAGCGTGCATCTCAACAATGCGCCGCTCTATCAGAGGCTCATCCTCGATCAGGGCTATTGGCCGGAGAGCGGGATCACGCCGCCGAGTGCGGAGGCGCTCAGAAAGGATATCGAGCTCGCAAAGGCGATGGGCTTTAACGGCGCCCGCAAACATCAGAAGTTCGAAGATCCCTATTTTTACTACTATGCAGAGGAACTCGGCTTTCTTACCTGGTGCGAAATGCCGTCGGCGTACAACTTCTGCGCGGAGGAGATGGACGCTCTGTCGCGGGAATGGTACGAGATCGTCTCCGCGGCACGCAATTTCACGAGCAACATCTGCTATGTTCCCCTCAACGAGAGCTGGGGCGTACGCAATATCGTCGCACGGGACGATCAGAAAGACTTCGCCCGTTCGCTCTATTACGGCACCAAAGCGCGTGACGGGAGCCGCCTTGTGAGCACAAACGACGGGTGGGAATATCCCGAGGCGACCGACATCATCGGGATCCACGACTATGCCTATGACAGCTCGGAATTTGCCGGGAAGTTCCGCCCCGAGCGCTACGATACCCTCTTCCCCGCGCGCAGAAGGCTGATGGCGTTCGGCTGCCGTTACGGCGGGCAGCCTGTGCTCCTGACCGAGTTCGGCGGCATCGCCATGCAGAGCGAGTGCGGAGAGGACGGCGCCTGGGGGTACAACAGCGGCGCCAAGGACGAAGCGGAGTTTTTGACGCGCTATGAAGATCTGATGCGCGGCATCCATGCTCACGCGGAGCTGAAGGGCTTCTGTTATACCCAGCTCACCGATGTGCAGCAGGAGGTCAACGGCCTGCTCACGCCGGATCATCGTCCCAAGTTCGATTTGGAACGCATTCGTGCCGCGACGGTCGGGAATAAGTAAAAGAACGCTGCCCTCCGTCGGGGCGAATATGGCACAAAAAAAGCGGGCACCGCAGGGTTTGCGGTGCCCGCAGGCTTTTGTCGGGGAGATGACGCGCTTAAACGGGCGGCATCTCCTTTTTTGAGAGCTATCTGTCCTCGCGGAAGTAGGAAAGTCCCAAACTTGCGGGGGGCTGCGTTTCGCGGCGGCCGACGATGCTCGTTGCGATGAGAACGAGGATGGTCACGGCGTAGGGGATGATGTTGAGCAGATAGGTCTGCGTGAAAGAAAACTCGGCATAGCTGGGAAGGAAGGAGAGTGCGCCGAATATGACGGAGCCGAGAATGGCGAGTGCGGGTTTCCACATCGTAAAGATGACGAGCGCGATGCTCAGCCAGCCGATGCCCTGGATGGCTTGTCCCATATCGAGCGTACTGCCTCCGGTCAAGTAATCCATGGTATAGCACAAGCCGCCGAGACCCGCGATGGCGGCGCCGAGGAGGATGGCGGTGTACTTATAGCCCGTCACGTTGATGCCGACGGCATCCGCCGTTGCAGGGCTTTCGCCGACCGCGCGCAGGCTGAGACCTGCCTTCGTATATCGCAGCACGACGGCCGCGATCACCGCGATAGCGATGGCAAGATACACGAGGATGCCGTGGTCGAGGAAGAGCGTGCCGAACCAGCCCAGACTGTCCGCGCCCGGCAGGGGAGCGTTGAAAAAATTCTTTCCCGCTGCTGAAAGGTTGGGGTCTTGGACCAAATTAGCGGTTTGGAGAAAGAAGGCGGTAAATCCCACGCCGAAGATGGTGCAGGCAAGGCCCGTCACATTCTGGTTGGAGCGGAGAGATACCGTCAAGAAGCCGTAGACGGCGCCGAGGGCTGCCGCAAACAGCATCGCGAACAGGATGCCCATGAGTACGACGAGGAAGGCGCTCGGGGCGGGGGAGGCGAGATAACACAGTTTGACGCCGAGGCATCCTCCCGCCGCGCCCATGCACATGATGCCGGGGATGCCGAGGTTGAGGTGACCCGACTTTTCCGTCAAGATCTCACCTAAGCAGCCGAAGAGGAAGATGACAGCATAGTCGATGGTGTTTGTCAGAAAATCGATGAGCGTTTGGAACATTCAGTTTGCCTCCTTTGCGCCCACGTCTTTGGAAAGGGGCGCCCGTTCGCGTTCGTCGTCCTCGGGGGGAGCGGGCGTTTCTTCGCCCCGCTGCTTGTTCTGCCTGCCCGCGAAGTGGACGCGGTAGCGGATGAAGAACTCACAGCCGATGAAGAAGAAGTACACGAGGCCGATGACGGTATCGGAGAGCGCTTCGCTCGTGAAGCCGAACTCGGTGCAAACCTGCGCCATGCCGCGCGTGAGGAAGTTGATGAAGAAGGAGACACCCGCCATGATGAGGGGATCGAGGTTGCCCATCCAGGCGACCATGATGCCCGTAAAGCCCATGTTGCCGTCCATCGAGGTGCTGACCATGCGGTTGATGGAGCCCGTCAGAACGAACCCGACGAGCCCGCACAGCGCGCCCGAGAGGATGAGCGTGCGGATGATGACCTTCTTGACGTTGATGCCCGCATAGCGCGCCGTGTTCTTGCTGTCGCCGATGAGTGCCACTTCATATCCGTGCTTGGAGAAGCGCAGATAGAGGTAGATGACGGCGGTGACGACGGCAAAGAGGAGGATAGGGAGAAGGCTCTTGCCCATCTGCCCTTCGCCGAGGGGCGGCAGCACGCCCTCCGTCAAAGGCGGCATCGCGCCCGTGCCCTCCTGGTACCAGTAAGAGATGAAGAACGCCACGAGATACATCGCAATGTAGTTCATCATCAGGGTAAAGAGCGATTCGTTGGTGTTGAAGAACGCCTTGAAGATCGCGGGGATGACCGCCCACAGCGCGCCCGCCGCAAGGCTCGCCACAAGCATGATGAGCCAGACGAGGGGATCGGGCAGCTTTCCGCCGAGGTATTTTAAGCAGATGGCGCACGCAAGACAGCCCATGAGGATCTGCCCGTTGCCGCCGAGGTTCCAGAATTTCATCTTGAAGGCGACGACGAGCGCGACCGCGACGCCGAGCAGCAGGAAGGTATCCTGGAATAAGAGCCAAATGCGGCGCTCGGTGCCGAAGGCGCCCGAAAAGAGCGCGCCGAAGAACCCGAAGAAGCCCTGCGATCGGGGCGCCGCCGCCGAGATGACGATGTCGCTTAAAATGAGGGCGATGAGGACGGCTGCCACGCGGATGAGAAGCCCCTTCCAGAGGGGCATCCCTTCGCGGCGCGTGATGTGGATGAACGGTTCTTTGGTGTTTTTCATGCCTGATCCTCCCCGATCCTCGTATCTTTCGCAACGCCCATCGGCTTGCCCTTCTCTTCTTCAAGGTCGAGTGCGCCCGCCATCATGAGGCCGAGCTGTTCTTTGGTCGTCTTTTCGGCGTGGACGACGCCCATCATCTTCCCGTGGCAGAGCACCATGATCTTGTCGCACAGCGCGAGCATGACGTCGAGGTCTTCGCCGATGAAGAGGATGCCCGTTCCCGCCTCCTTCTGACGGTTGAGGATGTCGTAGATGAGATAGGACGAGTTGATGTCCAGCCCGCGCACGGGGTACGCCGTGATGAGCACGTTGGGCTCGATGAGGATCTCGCGGCCCAAGAGCACCTTCTGCACGTTGCCGCCCGAAAGCCGCCTTACGGGCGTCTCTGTCGACGGTGTGACGATGTCGAGCTCCTCGATGATGCGTTCTGCCTCCGCGCGCGCCTTCTTGCGGTCGACGAAGGGGCAGTGCCTGTTCAAAAACTCCGTAAAGCGGTTGCGCGCGTTCTTTTTCTTGGCTTCCTCGGGCGTGTCCTCGTCCGAAAGGGGAAGGGGTTTGATGCCGTAGCCGTGGTCCTGATAGTTTTTGAGCATCATGTTGTCCGTGACGGACATGGAGGGCGCAAGGCCCATGCCGAGGCGGTCTTCGGGGATGAAGCTCATCGCAACGCCGCGCGCGCTGATGGCGCGGGGGCTGAGCCCCACGATGCTCTCGCCCTCGTGGTAGATGCCGCCCGATTCGATCTTCCTCAGCCCCGCGATCGCCTCGCACAGTTCCCGCTGTCCGCAGCCCGCGATGCCCGCGACGCCTAAAATTTCGCCGCCGCGGATGAAGAAGTTCAGATTTTCGATGGCATGGCTCCCTTCGTCGCTGTTGACGGTGAGATCCCTGATCTCAAGCAGGGGTCTTTCGGCATGCGCTTCGGGGCGGGAGATGTTGAGCGTGATCTTCTCGCCCACCATCATCTCGGTGAGGGAGGCGGGGTCGGTGTCCGCCGTGTCGACGCAGCCGATGTATTCGCCCTTTCTGAGCACGGCGACGCGGTCGGAGATCGCCATCACCTCGTTGAGCTTGTGCGTGATGATGATGATGGACTTGCCGTCCTCCTTCATGGCGCGCATGACTAAGAACAGCTTTTCCGTCTCCTGCGGGGTGAGCACCGCCGTGGGCTCGTCGAGGATGAGGATGTCCGCGCCGCGGTAGAGCACTTTGACGATCTCCACCGTCTGCTTTTCCGAAACGGACATATCGTAGATCTTCTTTTTGGGGTCGATCTCGAAGCCGTACTTTTCGGCGATCGCCTTGACTTCCTCGTTGATGCGGGCAAGGCCGCTTCCCTTGGTGCCGAGCACGATGTTCTGGGCGGCGGAGAAGATGTCGATGAGCTTGAAGTGCTGGTGCACCATGCCGATCTTATAGCGGAAGGCGTCCTGCGGGGAGGAGATGTGCGCCTCTTCCCCGTTCACGAAGATGCGCCCTTCGTCGGGGTAGTAGATGCCCGAGATCATGTTCATGAGCGTCGTCTTGCCGCTGCCGTTCTCGCCGAGGAGCGCCAAAATTTCGCCTTTTTTCAGGGTGAGGTCGATGTTCTTGTTCGCCGCGACCGAGCCGAAGTACTTGCTGATATTTTGTAGTTGCAGGGCGTATTCGTCCACGTTGGTACCTCGCAAAAAATGTTCCGAAAAAGGACAAGCGGCGGAGAGGGTATCTTCGCCGTCTTGTCGTTGTTTGTGCAGCTCAAAAGAGCATTGATTCGTTAGGAATTGAGTTCGGTGATGCCATCGATCCGAATGTCGAAGTAGGGAGCAGTGCGGTACTTGGATTCGTAGAACACGCCGTTTTCCACGACTTCTTTATCGGGGGTGTAAGCGGTATCGAAGTCAACGTCTGCCATGTAAGAGATGAGGTGACCGTTTTCATCGACCTTTGCGTTCACGTTCTTTTCGTCGGTGACCGTTACGGTGAACTTGGAGCAGTCGAAGACGTGAAGGGTGCCCGCTTCGAGCTGCGCCTTGACTTCCTCGATCTTTTTCGCGGTGCCATCGGCTGCCGCCGCACCGGGATCGGTGAGAGCGACGGAACCGCCTGCAAGCGTGCCCGTCCAGTCGTTGTCAATGGCGTATTTCGAGACGTCGACGGTCGTAAGGTCGATCTCTTCCTCTGCCTCCTCGGCGGCCGCTTTCGCTGCCTGACGGGTCTCCCAAATGCCCTGCGCCTGTTTGATCATGTATTCAAAGTAAGGCTCCCAGTTGACATAGGAGGAGATGATGTAGGTTTCGGGGCAGTCTTTTTCTGTGCTGCCGTTGTAGGAGACATTGGGAACACCTTTTTCTTCGCAGGCTTTGGGGGCACCCAAGGAATCGGCATGCTGCGAGATGAGCGCGGCACCATTGGCGATAAGCTTGTTTGCACCTTCTTTTTCTTTCTGGATATCGAACCAAGAACCTGTATAGGTGACTTCCATCGAGACGCTGTATTTTCCGTCAGTTGCTTCTTCGACGGTGGAGCGTGCGCCAAGGAAGAAAGCGGTGTAACCGGAGATGACTTCCGCATAAGGATAAGCGCCGACGTAACCGATCTTGATGTTGTTACCGTCGTAGTTATTTTGCGTGAGCTTGTTATCATTTTGCATTTCGACGAGCTTCATGCCGGCAGCGACACCCGCAAGATATCTGCCCTCATAGATGTGAGCGAATGCATTGTGGAAGTTGTCGAGGCCGGCGGTATGCGCCTGATTGCCCGTGGCATGACAGAATTCGACAAGGGGGAATTCCTTTGCTGCGTTAATGATGTAATTCTCATGACCGAAGGAATCGGCGAAGATGACGTCGCAGCCCTCATCCACAAGGTCGGCGGCTGCATTGTAGCACTCATCATTCTCGTCGACGCCCGTTCTCATAGCGAGCTCGACGTCCATCTTTTCGCAGGCTGCTTCGATCGCGTCGATAAAGTTCTTATCATAGGTAGAAGTCTCATCGTGCAGGGCGATGAAGCCGACCTTGAAGGACTCTTCCTCTTTGCAGGAAGCGAGCAGGCATGCGCCCGTGACCGTCATGGCCGCGGCAAGACCCAAAGCCAAAAGTTTCTTCATACTATTCTCCTTTTGCATAATAATGCATTAAAAATTGGTACCGAGGGAAGAAAAAACCGCGCTTTACTGCGCGCGGAAGGTGACGCTCTCGTCGGTCATGGCGTCGATGATGGCAAGGGAATCGATGCGGACGCCCTCTTTTCTCAGCCGGTCGCCTGCTTCCTGGAATCCCTTTTCGATGGCGATGGCGCAGCCGACGAGCTCCGCCCCCGCCTCCTTGATGATGTGCATGAGCCCCCGCACGGCGTTGCCGTTGGCGAGGAAATCGTCGACGATGAGCACCTTTTCGCCCGCAGGAAGGTATTCCCTTGCGACGGCGATCTCATACGTTTCGTGATGCGTGAAGGAATAGACGGGCGCCGTATATACCGATTTGGGCATATTGGCGCTTCTATGCTTCTTGGCAAACACGGTGGGAACGTGCATGGCAATGCCCGCCGCGACGGCGAGCGCGATGCCCGAAGATTCGATGGTGAGGATGCGGGTGACGCCCGTGCCTTCGTAGAGGCGGGCGATCTCCTTCCCGATCTCCATGATGAAGTCGGAATCCATCTGCTGGTTCAAAAAGCTCCCGACCTTGAGGACGTTCCCGGGGAGGACGGTACCTTCTTTTACGATCTTTTCTTCGAGTGCCTTCATTGCGTTTCCCTATTGTAAAGATAGTTTCACTATATCACATTGCCGCGAGAAAGTCAAATCATTCGCCAAATTTCGTCATTTTTCTTGCCTGCACGTTTTTTTCTTGCCGCGATGTTCGTTTATTACATTTTTATTACAATTGTTTTGAATTTTCATCGCCCGGCGGCAGGCGGTTGCCTTGCAGCGCGCAAGGTGCTACAATGTAGGAAAAAGCGGACGGCGGCCTGCGGGAGGGGATATGACGGAAGTTGCGGCGGCGCTTTTATGGCGCGGGGAAAGATTTTTCATCTGCAAACGGCCCGAGGGCAAGGCGCGGGCGCATTTATGGGAGTTCGTCGGCGGCAAAGTGGAAGCGGGGGAAACGCGTGAGGAAGCTCTCGTGCGGGAGTGCCGCGAAGAACTCGGTATAGAGGTGCGCGTCGGGGAGAAATTCATGGAAGTGACGCACGCTTATCCCGATCTTATTGTGCATCTGACGGTGTATCATGCCGAGATCGTTTGGGGCGAGCCGCAGCTTTTCGAGCACGAAGATGCGCGCTGGATCGCGCCTTCCGAGATCGGGGAATACGCATTCTGCCCTGCCGATGAGGACATCCTGCGCGAGATCGAACGGGTTTTCGGCAAAATCTCCTGAGATCCGACATTTTTCGCCCCTTGACGAACGGAAAGAAGCGTGATATGCTTGTGACAGGATAGATCGGGCATTGCCCGCAAAACAAGGAGGCTTATATGAAGGGAAAAACAAAATGTTTTGCCGTGTGCGCGCTTGCGTGCGCACTGACGGCGGCGGCAGGCACGGCGATGCTCCCCGCGGATGCGCAGCGGGTGAGCGCGGCGCAAACGGAAGCGGCGGAAGCGCAGGCCGATCCCCGTGCGCTGTTTGCTTTCGTCTCTCTGCGGATGGAGGGCTCGGACGGCGAGGTGCGCGCCATCGCGAAAAATCAATTTACCTTCCTGCCGGGCATCGTCGAAGTGCAGATCGAACTGTATTCTTCCGCCGAGTATCGGGAGAGCTATGAGGGGATGACGCTGGAGCGCCGCATCTACATCAGCGACCTCAACCAGGGGCAAGAGCTGGTCGCAAGGGCATCCACGAACGGCGAAGAGCGCTATTGGATCGCACGCATGACGAGCGAGGTCGACGGTTCGGGCAAAGAGGAGAAGGTGATGGGTCCCAAACTCTTCAGCGGGAACGGCGATCTCATTGCTTCCTGGGGCGATTGACCGCGCAAAACATTTTTCGCGCTATTTATATTAAGGAAAATAGCTTTCGGAAAGGCCGCCTTCGGGCGGCCTTTCTGTGCCTCTTGGGCTGCCGTTTAGCCGATGAATTATTATATATTGAATAATATCAAGGGAAGTTATCGAAAATATCATAAAAAACGATAGCACGCGGAGCGTTTCCTTTCACAATGTGTTTGACAGAGTACCCCCTCCGCGCTATAATAGAGGGCGATTTTCGGGGACTGCGCCCTTTGGCGCTTTCCGCGGAAGGAGGAACTATGAGCAAAAAAAAGACAGCGGTCTTTCTGATCGTCGCTGCCGCCGTCATCGCGGCGCTCGTTGTGGGCATCGTCCTTACGGACGGGCTCTACGAAAAGGCGGGCTCCGTCAACGAGACGATGCAGGACGCCGTGCTGCACGAGGGCGATAGAATAAGCTTCTTCGGCATGGGGGTCAATCCCGCCGTTCTCTCGGCGTTCGTCGTCACGGGCATCCTGCTTGTATTTGCACTGGTCGTGCGCATCTTTGTCATCCCCGGGTTTTCCTATATCCCGGGTAAGTTCCAGCTGCTTTTGGAGCAGGCAGTGGGGATGTTCGAAAACCTCGCAAAGACCAACAGCCCGCACCGCAACAACTTTTTGGGGGCATACCTCTTTGCGGCGGGGGTATATATCAGCATCGGCACCCTGTTTGAGCTCGTCGGCATTCCGTGGATGACGGCGGCGGGGGCTTCCGTTTCGCTGCCCGCGCCCCTTTCCGACATCAACGGCGCGATCATGATGGGGTGTCTTTCCTATCTCGTCATCCTCTCGGGCGGCATCCTTTCCAACGGATTCCGCGGCGTGGGGCGGACGCTGAAAGAATTTTCCCTGCCCATCTCCATGAGTTTCCGTCTCTTCGGCGCGCTTTTGTCGGGGCTGCTCGTCACCGAGCTCGTCTATTCCTATCTCGCGCTCTCCTTTGTGCTGCCCGTCGTCGTGGGCGTGCTCTTCACCATCCTGCACGCCCTCATCCAGACGTATGTGCTCACCATGCTCACGGCGCTCTTCTACGGCGAAGTGAGCGAGGCGCCCGTCCTCAAACCCAAGACCAAAAAACAAAAGAAAGTCCCTTCGGAGGTCACATCCAAATGAAACAGCTCACTTCTATGAAAAAGATCGTCTTTGCAGTCTGCATCGTCTTTGCGCTCCTTTCCGCGGCGCTCCTCATCACGGGCTTTGCGATGAACGCGAACGAGCCCGCCTTTACGGATCCCGTTCTCGTCGTGTCTGCCGAGGAAGCGGCAGGGGAGACGGTGGATGAAACGCAGCCCGCCGAAGAGACGGCGGAAGAGGCGGAGGATAGTTCCATCGGCGCCAAGGCGATCGGCGCGGGCATTGCGGTCGGCCTTGCGGCTGCTGCGGGCGCCGTCGGCATGGGCATCGCGGTCGCCAAGACGAGCGAAGCAACGGCGCGCCAGCCCGAAGCGGAGGGCAAGATCCGTTCTTCTTTGATGCTCGGCCTCGTCTTCATCGAGACGGCGATCATCTACGCCCTCATCGTCGCCATCCTCATCATCTTCGTCCTGTAACGGAGGGCAGCCATGCTGTATAACATCGCGGCAGTGCCGCTCAACATCGATTGGCAGCAAATTTTGCTGCACCTTCTCAATTTCGTCATCCTCTTTGCGGGGCTGTATCTCCTTTTGTATAAGCCCGTCAAGGCGTTCATGCAAAAGCGCAGGGAACACTACGAGAAGATGGACAAAGACGCCGAGGAACAGTCCAAAAAGGCGGACGCAGCGCGCGCGGAGTATGAAGAAAAGCTCTCTTTGTGCGACCGCGAGATCGAAGAAAAGCGCGCGGCGGCAAAGAAGGAGCTCGACCATTACGAACAGATGAGAAAGAGCGCCGCCGAAGAGGAGGCGGACGCCATCCTTGCGGAAGCGCGCAAGAAGGCCGCCGAAGAAAAGCGGCACGTCCTGCGCGCGGCGCGGCGGGAGATTTCCGCGCTCGTTTCGGATGCGACGGAAAAACTCGTCTTGAAAGAGACGGCGCAGGAAGCGTACGATCAGTTCCTCGACGCCGCCGACGATAAGCATGAGGAGCCCCGCGCATGAGCCGCACCGCCTATCTCTACGCCGCCCTTCCGCCCACAAAGGAGCAGGAGGAGCGCTTTTTGGCCTTTCTGAAGGAGCGCTATCACGAAGAGTTCACGCTCGAATACCGCGAGAGCAAGGCGTATCCGGGCGGCTTCCGCCTCGAAGTGGGGGCGGAGGTCTTTGACTGGAGCCTGAGCGGAAGGTTCCGCCAGCTCAAGGACGCCCTCATGCAGGCGATCGGCGAGAGCGGGGACATCATCCCTCTCCTTCGCACCCGCCTCGACGAGTGGACGCCCAAAGCGATCGCCGAAGAGATCGGCACCGTGATCTCGGTGGGCGACGGCATCGCCGAAGTGAGTGGGCTCGAACACGCCGAATACGGCGAAATTTTGCTCTTTTCCGCGGGCATCCGCGGCATGGTGCTCAATCTGAAGCGCGAGAGCGTGGGCTGCATCCTCTTCGGCGACGAGAGCGCCGTTTCGGAAGGGAGCGCCGTCCGCCGTACCAAGCGCCGCGCGGGCATGCCCGTCGGTGAGCGCTTTTTAGGGCGCGTCGTGGGGGCGCTCGGCGACCCCGTCGACGGTTTGGGCGAGATCATGGCGGAAGGCTACCGCCCCGTCGAAGCGCCCGCGCCCGGCATCATCGACCGTCAGCCCGTCAACAAGCCTTTGGAAACGGGCATTCTTGCCATCGACAGTATGTTCCCCATCGGCAGGGGGCAGCGCGAACTCATCATCGGCGACAGGGGCACGGGCAAAACCGCCATCGCCCTCGACGCCATCCTCAATCAGAAAGATAAGAACGTCGTCTGCATCTATGTCGCGATCGGGCAGAAGGCGAGCTCGGTCGCCCGCCTCGTGGAAACGCTCCGCTCGCACGGCGCGCTCGACTATACCGTCGTCGTCAACGCCTCGGCGGGGGAGTCGGCGTCGCTGCAATATATCGCCCCGTACGCGGGCTGCGCGCTCGGCGAATACTTCATGGAGCGCGGAAGGGACGTGCTCATCGTCTACGACGACCTTTCCAAGCACGCCGTCGCATACCGCGCTTTGAGTCTGCTTTTGGGACGTTCCCCGGGCAGAGAGGCGTACCCCGGCGACGTCTTTTACCTGCATTCCCGCCTGTTGGAGCGGGCGGCGCACCTTTCCGAGGCGCGCGGCGGCGGCTCCATGACGGCGCTTCCCATCGTGGAGACGCAGGGCGGCGACGTCTCGGCGTATATCCCCACCAACATCATCTCCATCACGGACGGGCAGATCTTCCTCGAAAGTTCGCTCTTCTTCGCGGGGCAGCGGCCCGCCGTCAACGTGGGGCTCTCCGTCTCGCGCGTGGGCGGCGACGCGCAGACCGGGGCGATGAAGCGCGCTTCGGGCACGCTGCGCCTCGACCTTGCCCAATACCGCGAGATCGAAGTGTTCACGCAGTTTTCGAGCGACCTCGACGAAGCCACCCGTCTGCAGCTTCGGTACGGCCACGGGCTCATGCTGCTCCTTCGGCAGAAGCAGGGCTGCCCCATCCCCCGTCACAGGCAGGTGTTCACGCTCATCGCGGCGCTCCGCCGTGTGATGCAGGACGTGGAGCCCGATGAGATCCCCGCCTTCACCGAAGAACTTCTCACATATCTCGAACACGCCGCGCCCGAGATCGCCGAACATATCCGCCAGGAAGGGAAACTCTCCCCCGAAGACAAGGCGCGCATCGAAGCGCTCTCCGATCAGTTCCTTGCCGACAGGAAGGCGCGCAGGGAGGCGTAAATGGCGGGGCTCAAGGAGATCAGGTCGCGCATGGACAGCGTGCGCGACACGCAGAAGATCACGCAGGCGATGTATCTCATCGCCTCCGCCAAGATGCGCAAGGCGAAGGAGGAGCTCGACCGCACCCGCCCCTTCTTCAACGCCGTGCAGGCGGAGATCAAGCGCATCTTCCGCACGGACGCCAAGGTGGAGGACCGTTACTTCTATCCCCTCGAAGGGAAGCTCCCCGAAGGGACGGTGGGGTGCCTCGTCATCACGGCGGATAAGGGCCTTGCGGGGGCGTATAATCAGAACGTCATCAAGGCCGCCAAAGAACTTTTAGACGAATACCACGGCAATACCGAACTCTTCGTCGTGGGGGAGTACGGGCGGCAGTACTGTATGCGGCACGGCATCCCCATCCGGAGGAGCTTTTTGTACACGGCGCAGAACCCCACCATGCCGCGCGCGAGGGAAATTTCCACCGTGCTCCTCGAAGGGTTCGACGAAGGGCGGCTGAAAAAGATCTTCGTCGTCTATACCGACATGAAGAACGGCATGGAGGCGGAAGTGCGCGTCACGCGCCTTCTTCCCTTCCACCGCTCGCAGTTCTCTTCCGACCGCCCCGCCGAAAAGACGGAGTTCGAATTCCAGCCCGATCTTCGCACCGTGCTCGACAGCATCATCCCGAGCTATTTGTCGGGCTTTATCTACAGCGCGCTGCTCGACAGCTTCTGCTGCGAACAGAACGCGCGTATGACGGCGATGGATTCGGCAAACCGCAACGCGCAGGAGATCTTGGATACGCTGCGCGTCCGCTTTAATCATGTGCGCCAGGGGGCGATCACGCAGGAGATCACCGAAGTCTCTGCGGGCGCCGCGGCGCAGAAGGGAGACAGCTTATGACAAAAGGCGTCATCGTGCGCGTCGAAGGCTCCGTCGTCGACGTCGCATTCGAACAGGGGAAACTTCCGCGCATCCGCGAAGCGCTCACCGTCCAAGCGGGCGGAAAGCAGCTCGTCATGGAAGCGGCGCGGCACGTCGAAGGGAACGCCGTCCGCTGCATCATGCTGGGCGGCAGCGAAGGACTCGCCCGCGGCATGGAAGTGATTGCCGAGGGCCGCACCATCGAAGTTCCCGTGGGCGAAGGGACGCTCGGCAGGATGTTCAACGTCCTCGGCGAGCCCATCGACGGCGGCGAGCCCGTCCAAACGGAAGAGCGCTGGTCCATCCACCGCAGCGCGCCCTCCTTCGAAGAGCAGTCTCCCGCCGTGGAGATCTTTGAGACGGGCATCAAGGTCGTCGATTTGTTGGAGCCTTACGCCAAGGGCGGCAAGATCGGCCTCTTCGGCGGCGCGGGCGTCGGCAAGACGGTGCTCATCCAGGAGCTCATCCACAACATCGCGACGGAGCACGGCGGATATTCCATTTTCACGGGCGTCGGCGAGCGCAGCCGCGAGGGCAACGATCTCTGGCTGGAAATGAAGGAGAGCGGCGTTCTCAATAAGACGGCGCTCGTCTTCGGGCAGATGAACGAAGCGCCCGGCGTGAGGATGCGCACGGCGCTCACGGGGCTCACGATGGCGGAATATTTCCGCGACCGCGAAAATAAAGACGTGCTCCTCTTCATCGATAATATCTTCCGCTTCGTGCAGGCGGGCAGCGAAGTTTCGACGATCCTCGGGCGCATGCCCTCCGCCGTCGGCTATCAGCCCACTCTCGCGCAGGAGATGGGGGCACTGCAGGAGCGCATCACTTCGACGAGGAGCGGCTCCGTCACGAGCGTGCAGGCGGTGTACGTGCCTGCGGACGACCTCACCGACCCCGCGCCCGCCACCACCTTCTCTCATCTCGACGCGACCACCGTTTTGAGCCGCCGCATCGCCGAGCAGGGCATCTATCCCGCCGTCGATCCGCTGGAATCCACTTCGCGCATCCTCGAAGAGGACGTCGTCGGCAGAGAGCACTATACGATTGCCCGCCGCGTGCAGGAGACGCTGCAAAAGTACAAGGAATTGCAGGACATCATCGCCATCCTCGGCATGGAGGAACTGAGCGAGGAAGACCGCCTCACCGTCGCGCGCGCGAGGAAGATGCAGCGCTTCTTATCCCAGCCCATGCACGTTGCCGAAAAGTTCACGGGGATGCCGGGCGTCTATGTGCCCTTGAAAGAGACGCTCAAAGGGTTTGCCGCCATTTTGAGCGGGGAAGCGGACGGCCTGCCCGAGGCGGCGTTCTTCAACGTCGGCACGCTGGACGACGTCTACAAAAAAGCGGAAAAGCTCCGCACGGGAGGCAAGTGATGTTCCCGCTCCATGTGCTCACGGCGACCTCTCCCTTCTACGAGGGGATGTGCGAATCGCTCATCATCCCCACGGTGGACGGGCGGTACGGCGTCTTGTCCGGACACAGCGATACCATCTGCGCCGTCGTTCCGGGGGAGCTGTATATCCGCCTTCCGAGCGGGGAGATGCGCGTTGCCGCCTGCGCCGCGGGCATCATGAAGGTGGAAAAGGGGGATGTTCTCGTCCTCGTCGACTCCGCCATCCGCCCCGAAGACATCGATATCGACCGCGCCCGCCGTATGGCGGACGACGCAAGGGAACAGCTTTTGCAGAAGCAGAGCATCGAAGAATACCACGCCGCGCAGGCGCGCCTTGCCCGCGCGCTCGCCCGCCTTTCGGTGCGCGAAAAGTATATCGGAGAATGAATAGGAGCCCCGACAGCCGTCGGGGCGCCCTTTTCCTGCTGAAACTCAATAAGTTGTAATTGACAAGAGCGGGGAAAAGGTGTATAATCTCTTTAACGATTTTTCAGGCATGAAGCGGAAGGAAATCATATATTTTTACCACGATTTTGCAGCTTTGTGCAGAGTTTGTTACAAAAATGCCGTAAAATAAAGGAGACGGACGCCGCGCGCCCGCGTCTTTTGGCGGCAAAAACGTGCGGCGCTTTTGCGCCCGAGGAGGAGACAGTATGAAGATCGGTATGCTGACAAGCGGCGGGGACTGCCCGGGGCTCAACGCCGTCATGCGCGCCTTCACGAGGTACGCTTTTTCCAATCTGCCCCGCCCCGAAATTCTGGGGTTCAAGGATGGCTACACGGGGCTCATCGAAAACAACTTTATTCCCGTAGGCGAGCATTTCTTCGATGACCTTCTCTATGCGGGCGGCACCGTTTTGGGCAGCATCCGTCAGCCCTTCAAGAACATGGCGGATCCTGCGGAAGACGGCGTCTCCAAGCTCGATAAGATGGTGGAAAACTACCGCCGTCTGGGGCTCGACTGCCTCGTAACATTGGGCGGCGCGGGCACGCACAAGACGGCGGCCATGCTCTCTGCCGAGGGGTGCAACGTCATCGGGCTTCCCAAGACCATCGACAACGATATCTGGGGCACGGAATTTACCTTCGGCTTCGACACGGCGGCGGAAGTCGCCGCAAAGTGCGTGCGCGATATGCACGCCACGGCATACAGCCACGGCAGGACCATCCTCGTCGAGGTCATGGGCAACAAGACGGGCTGGCTCTCTTTGTACGCCGCCGTTGCGGGCGGGGCGCACGCCTGCATCCTGCCCGAATTTCCTTACGATGAAACGGCGCTTGCCGAATACATCGCCCGCCGCCGCGAAAACGGGGCGCGCTACGACGTCATCGTCGTCGCGGAGGGCGCCATGACCAAAGAGGAGAGCGCTTGGAAGCGCAAGGAGATGCTCCTGCGCCGCAAGGAGCTCGGCTATACGACGGCGGCTTCCCGCATCGCCCGCACCGTCGAGAACCGCACGGGTGCGGAGGCGCGCGTGCAGGTCATCGGGTATCTGCAGCGCGGGGCGGAGCCCAACGCGCACGACAGGGCACTCTGTACCATGATGGGAGCTTACGCGGGCGAGCTCGCAAAACAGGGGAGATTCGGCGTCACCGTGGCGGTCGAGGGCGGCAGGGTCACCTACAATTCCCTTGCCGACATCGCCGGCCGCACCAAGTTCATCACGCCCGAAAATCCCATGTATTTGGCGGCGAAGTCAACAGGGATTTATTTTGGAGATTGAAAAGGACGGTCCTTATGAGATATGCAGTCATCGACATCAGCGCGAGCAGCCTTTCTCTGCTCGTTGCCGACATCAACGGGGAACTTTCTGTGCAGTTCACCGATCGCGAGACGCTCTCCGTTCTCCACTATGCGGAGGGGAGAAAGCTCTCGGAGCGCGGCATCCGCAAGATCGCGGAGGGGTTGAAGCGTCTCAAGGGCGTCGCCGCAAAATACGGCGCCGAAAAGTGCTATGTCATTTCGACGGCGTCCGTGCGCAACTTTGAAAACTACGAGGAAGTGGAGCGCGAGCTCAAAGAATATGCGGGTGTCGAACTCAACCTCTTAAGCGGCGAAGAGGAGGCGTTCTGCGACCTTACTGCCAACAGCGGTGCGCCCGAGAAGAGCCTGCTCGTCGATATCGGCGGCGGTTCCGTCGAATTGTGCGACCCCGCAGGCACGGGCTCTTCTTCCTTTCTCGATTTCGGCACCGTTGCCCTGAAGCGCAAGTTCGTGCGGCATACGCACCCGAGCGAAGGGGAGGCCCGCCGCATCAAAAAATACGTCAAAAAGTCGCTCGAAAAGCTCGCATTCGGCGCGCCCGGGGAGTACGAGTCGGCGCTCCTTTTGGGGCCTGCCGAACGCGCCGTCGCCGAAATGTATGCCGACCGCTACGGGATCAAGGGGGAAGCCGAGCTTGAATATAAAAAATTGAAGGAGCTGCGCAATTTTCTGCTCGCTTCTTCGAGGCGCAGTCTGCTCATCGTCAGGATCGCGCCCGAGCGCATGGATACCTTCGTCACTTCGGTGGTCGCGCTCTGCGCCGTACTCAAATATTACGGCATCGAACGCGCCGTATGTTCGCCGTACGGCGTCAAGGAAGGGTATCTCCTGCTCGTCGCCAAGGGCGGCAGGGAGGATAAGGAGACGCCGCTTTTGTTGGCTTCGGCAAAGCCCGAAGAAGGGGAAAATTCCTGAAAGGGGGAAGTATGGCAAAGTCATCCGAATTGCCCATCAAGGGCATCTACTGCAACCGCGAGTACAGCTGGCTGCTTTTTGACCGCCGCGTGCTCGACCAGGCGTCCGATCTCACCAATCCGCTCCTCGAACGCTGCAAGTTCCTTGCGATCTTTCAGAGCAATCTCGACGAATTCTTTATGGTGCGCGTGGGGAGCCTGCTCAACGAGAAGCGGCTTGCTCCCGATGCGCGCGAAAACAAGACGCAGCTCACGGCGGAAGAGCAGCTCGACATCATCCTTGCCGAGGTCAAGGAGCTGTATAAAGAGAGTGCTTCCGTCTATCAGACCATCGCAAAGGAGCTGAATGCGCGCGGGGTGCGCCTCATGCGTCCGCACGAGCTCTCGCCGCGCAAGCGCACGCTCTGCCTCAACTACTTCCTCTCGGCGGTGCTGCCCCTGCTTTCGCCCATGGTGCTCGATGCGAAGCACCCGCTCATCCGTTTCGAAAACCAGCACATCTATCTCGTCTACGAACTGCTCCGCGACGGCAGGCCGATGATCGGCGTCATGGCGGTGCCGCCCTCTGCCGAGCGGCTCTTCCGCATCCCGGGCGGCAGGAAGGTCAACCTCATCACGCTCGAAGACCTCGTCTCCGAGTTCGGCACGCTCGCTTTCCCGGGCTATACCGTCGTTTCCAAGACGCTCGTGCGCGTCACCCGCAACGCCGATTTCGACACCCGTGTGGACGATACCGACCTCGAGTATGACTTCGACTTTTCTTCCTACATGAAGCACAAGGTGGAGAACCGTTCCCGTCAGGACGCCGTGCGCGTGGAGATCGATAAAAACGGCGGGGCGGTCAAATCCTTCCTGCTCGAAAATCTCGACCTCAAAAAGCAGTACTGCTTCAAGCTCGAAGGGTATATGGACTATAAGTTCCTCTTCTCTCTGGAACGCTATTTTGAGGAAAAAGAGCTCTCTTCGCTGCGCTATGCTCCCTTCAAGGGGCGCGTTGCGGAAGATCTGCTCCCTCCGCAGAGCCTCATTGCCCGCGTCAAGGAAGGGGACGTGTTCCTCTCCTACCCTTACGACAGCATGGAGCCGCTCATCCGCCTTCTCAACGAGTGCGCGGAGGACGAGCGCGTCGTCTCGATCAAGATCACCATCTACCGCCTCGACCGCCATTCCCGCATCGTGGAGGCGCTGAAGCGCGCCAGCGAGAACGGCAAGGAAGTCACCGTCGTCATCGAGCTGTGTGCCCGCTTCGACGAGGAGAACAATATGTACTTCGCCTCCGTCTTGAAAGAGGCGGGCTGCACCATCATCTACGGGATGCAGAACTTCAAAGTGCATTCCAAGATCATCTCCGTTCTTTTGTCCGAACAGGGGAAGATCGGCTACATCACCCACCTCGGCACGGGCAACTACAACGAAAAGACGAGCAAGCAGTACACCGACCTCAACATCATCACGGCGGACGAGGAGATCGGCGAGGACGGCGCGGCGTTCTTCCGCAACGTCGCCATCTGCAACACGGAATACGACTATAAGCGCCTACTCATCGCGCCCGAAGGGCTCAAGAAGGGGCTCATCGAGCGCATCGACGGGCAGATCGCCCTTGCGCGGGAGGGGAAACCTGCCTTCATCACCGCCAAGATGAATTCGCTCACCGATAAGGAGCTTATCGTCAAACTCGTCGAAGCGGGCAAGGCGGGCGTCAAGGTGCGGCTCATCGTGCGCGGCATCTGCTGCCTCGTCGCGGGTATCGAGGGAGAGACGGACAACATCTCCGTCATCTCCATCGTGGGAAGATTTTTAGAGCATTCCCGCGTCTACTGCTTCGGCGAAGGGGAGGAGATGGAGATGTATATCTCGAGCGCCGACCTCATGACGCGCAACACCAACAAGCGCGTGGAGATCGCAACGCCCGTCCTCGACAAGGCGATAAGACGGCGCATCTATAATATCTTAGAGACGATGTTTTCGGATAACGTCAAGGCGCGCAGGCTCCTGCCCGACGGTAGCTACGCGCCCGCCGAACGCGAAGGGGAGCCCCTCGACGCACAGGATTATTTCCTTCATCATGTGATGTAACATACAAAAAACAGAGGAAGCGCACGGCTTCCTCTGTTTTTTGTTCGGGCGCGCCGCGAAATAAATCGCGGCGCGCCCGTGCTTTTTTGTGCTTTGAAAGCGGGTTCAGATCTTCATTGCGACGTCCCACGCGCGCCAGATGACGGTGCGCAGATTCCCCACTTCCTTGCAGTCGCCCACATACTTCGCGCCCTTGAGCTCGAGCGGGGCGGGCGTATAGCCGACGGAAGTCACCACGGTGTCTGCGGCGATCTTCACCTCGTTGCCGTTCTTTTCTTTGAGGATGACGTATCCGTCGCCCACTTCCGTCACCGTGCTTTCGAGGTGTACTTCCACCTTGTGAAGGGCGAAGTATTCGCGGAGATAGGAGGAATTGGCAAGGCATACGCCTTTGACGGCGATGAGGTCGTCCTTCATCTCGACGATGACGGGCGTCTTGCCTTTGAGGTGCGCATCCAGCGCGATCTCGCAGCCCGTGAGCCCGCCGCCGATGACGACGATCCTGTCCCCGACGGGTGCGCCGCTCAAATAGTCGCACGCCTCGATGCACTTGTCGGCGCCCTTCACGGGGACGCGTTTGGCGGAGGCGCCCGTTGCGACGACCACTTCGTCAAAGCCGGTCAGAGCATCGGAAGGCTTCACTTCGGTGTTGAGGCGGATGTCCACCTGCAAGTCCTTCATCTGCTTTTCGTACCATCTGAGAAGGGCTTTGTCGGCGCTCTTGAACTGCGGGGCGGCCGCCGCGACGAACACGCCGCCGAGTGCGCCCGATTTTTCGAAGATAGTGGGCTTATGCCCGCGCAGGGCGAGCACGCGCGCCGTCTCCATGCCGCCGATCCCGCCGCCGACGATCGCCACCTTTTTCCGCTTTTTGGCGCGGACGATCTTGTATTTCTTTGACTGCATCGTCTCGGGGTTGAGGGCGCAGCGCGCCATGCCCGCGTTGTCGTGCAGGGTCTGATCGTTGGCGACACCCTTGTAGTGCGCCATATTGAAGCAGCCGTTGTGGCAGTGGATGCAGGGGCGGATATCGTCCTCGCGCCCTTTGAGCGTCTTGGTGATCCACTTCGGATCGGCGAGGAACTGCCGTGCGACGCCCATGGCGTCGATCTCACCCTTTTCGATTGCTTTTGCTGCCGTCAGCGTATCCATCTTGCCCGCGCAGACGACGGGGATATCGACAAATTTCTTGATGTGCTTGACCTCTTCGAGGTTGCAGTTATCGGGCATATATGCCGGCGGGTGCGCCCAATACCAGGCGTCGTAGGTGCCGTTGTCGCAGTTGAGCATATCATAGCCCGCATCCTGCAGATATTTTGCGGCGCGCTCGCTCTCCTCCATATCGCGGCCCACTTCGGTATATTCCTCGCCGGGCAGCGCGCCTTGACAGAACCCCTTCGTCTTGGAGACGACGGAGTAGCGCAGCGAGACGGGGAAGTCGTCGCCGCAGGCATCCTTGATGGCGATGACGATCTCGGCGGGGAAGCGGTAGCGGTTTTCAAAGCTTCCGCCGTACTCGTCCGAGCGGAAGTTGGTGTATTTCATCGTGAACTGGTCTAAAAGATACCCTTCATGCACGGCGTGGATCTCCACGCCGTCCACATCCGCATCTTTCAGAAGTTTTGCCGTCCTTGCAAAGGCGTCGATCATCTCTCCGATCTCCGCCGTCGTGAGCGGACGGGACATGCACGATTCATCCCAGCGGTTGGGAGTGGCGCTCGCGCTCGCGGTGAGGTAGGAGACGTCCAAAACGGGCTTCAAGACGGCTGCCAACGCTCTATTGTGCAGGGCCTTCACCATGATGTCGTTGATGGCGAGCGATCTTCCGAAGCCCGCCGTCAGCTGGACGAAGAGCTTTGCGCCCGTCTTGTGGAATTCCTTCATGAATTCCTTGAGTTTTTCAAATTTCCCCGTCCCCTGATACAGCCATTTGCCGAGCAGGATATCGCGGATGGGGGCGATGCCGGGCAGGATGAGGCCCACGTTCTCTTTGGCGCGGTCCAGGAGGAATTTTGCGGCCTCCTCGTCGAAGTGGTTGGGTTCCATCCATCCGAAGATGGAGGTGCCGCCCATCGAAGTCATGACGAAGCGGTTCTTGATCTCGCATTTGCCGATCTTCCAGCTCGTCAGAAGGGGTGCGTATTGTTCGTTCATGCTCATAAGCTTCTCCTTGCGATTTTCGTAGCCTTAGTTGCGTTCGGGAATGCCGCTCAAAGGATATGGACGGTGCCGTCTTCGAGCACTTCCAATGTATCCCCCGTTTTCACGGTATTCAAAAATTCTTCGCCAAGTTGATCGACGGCGATGACGTCACTCCCTTCCCACACTCTTGCGAGCACGATGCCGCTCGCGGCGAGCGAGTCGACGTGCTCGGAAAAGAGGAAGCAGGCGGGGGCGATCTTCATCGAACACACCGTCTGGATAACGAGGCCGCCCGTCGTCGAGCCAATGGTCACGGGCAGGCACAGCGCCTTCCCCGTGAGGCATTTCCCGAACAGGTCTGCATTGTTCTGATCGGAGGCGATGACCTCCTTCGCGTTCTTCAAGGCGCTCTTCTGGAAAGTCGCGAGCGTATTCACGCCCTGATGCGAGACGATCGCCTCGCCCTTCCACTTGCCGCCCGCGAGCACTCTTCCTCGGAATGTCTTCATCTCAGACGCCCTCCTTTCCCGAAAGGATATTTACGATCTTCTCGTCTTTACAGTAGCGCGCCACCGAATAGGTGCGCAGTTTATTCGAGTTGGTGAGGATGGCCTTCCCCTTGGTGACGGGGTTGTTGGTATACATGAGCGGGCAGATGCTCGAAAGCTTCACGCCCATCGCGGTGAGCTGCCCGTATTCGGGCGCCGCGCGGAATTTTTCCGCAACTTCGGGGGCGGCGGTCATCACCGTGCGCACCTTCACCTTCTTTCTGCCCGCCTCCTTGAGGGCGGCGGAAAGGGTATGCGTCCAATCCATGAGCTGGCCGTAGGTAAGGTGCGGGCAGCCGATGAAGCAGAGCGCGGGCTTTGCGTTTTTATTCTTCCACATCACGGGGTAGCTCTTGTAAACGCGTTCGAGCTCTTTGTCGTCGATGATATACTCCTTCGCGTCCTCCGTGATGAGGCGTTCGCCGAGTTCCTTTGCTTCGGGGGTGAGGCGGTCGATGTGATAGAGCCCGACCGCGCCGTTGGAGGCGGTCGCCGCGCCGAAGTCCTTCAAATATGCACACGTCTCTTCGTTGAGCTCTTCGCCTAAGAAACGGTCGAGGCCGTAAACGTAAGGCACGTCCTCCGTCACCTTCATGCCGATGGCGCTGCCCAAAATTTGCGCTTCGGGCTTCTTCGTGGTCTTAACATACACCTTCCACGTCGCCTTCCTTCCCTCGTCGGTGACGAGCCCGAAGTAGGGCACCCAGCCGACGATGCTGCCGAAGAGGTCGATCATGCCGCTGTTGCGGTTGCAGCGCGCGCCCAAAACGGAATTCGCATACACGACGGCGCTGCTCTCCGCCCATGAAAGGACGTCTCCCTTTTTTGGAACATTCCCGACTTCGGGCAGATACGCCGTGCAGGTGAACGCCTTCCTGTCGCGGAGGCCCACTTGCATGAGCTGCTGTTCGTACTCTTCCTGTTTTCCGTACATGACGGCAAACACGAGCTTTTCAATGGGGCTGCATTTGACGTTTTTGTAGTCGAGCGGGCGGGGATCCACCGTGAATTTGCCGATCGTGTGTACGTTCGCGCGGATGAGTTCTTCCATCGTCGCAAAGAGCGGCTTCATCAGCGAGATGCCGAAGCTCGTGACGAAGTGCCCTTCGGGGTGCGTCACGGGCACCAGCTTTTCCGCGCCGAAGATGTCGCCGTACATGACGATGGTCTTCATCACTTTGGCAAGCGTTTCGCCCTTCTGCCCGTCAAGCACGGCCTGCTGTTCGGGGGTCAGTTGCATATCCATCCTCCTTCAATTTACTTGCAAGAGCAGTTCAAAAAAGTGTGATTATATCACAAATCAAGTATAGCACAATGTGAAGCTCTTTTCAAGGGGGAAATCGAAAATAGTTGCGGAAGGGGCAAAAATTTCACGCAAAAGGCTTGACAGAACTGTTAAAGCTGTATATAATCAACATACACAGTAAGGAGGCAGACGTGTTTATCCGCATCGACAATCAGAGCAGCGACCCCATCTACTTTCAGATCGCGGAAGCCTTCAAGCGCGAGATCGCGCGCGGCGGGCTCAAAGCGGACGAGGCGCTGCCCTCCATCCGCAATCTCGCAAAAGATCTGCGCATCAGCGTCATCACCACCAAGCGCGCCTACGAGGAGCTTGAAAAGGAAGGCTACATCTACACCGTGGCGGGCAAGGGGTGCTTTGTTTCGCCGCGCAACGAAGAGCTCGTGCGGGAGGAGCGCTTGAAGGAGATGGAAAGCCATCTTGCGCGCGCCGCCGATCTGGCGCAGCTGTGCGGGCTTTCCAAAGAGGAATGCAAAGAGGCTTTGGAACTGTTTTGGGAGGAAGAACAATGAACGCCATCGAACTTCACGGCTTAGAAAAACATTATCGTACTTTCACGTTCGGGCCCATTGACCTGACGCTCCCTTCGGGCTGCATCATGGGGCTCGTGGGGGTGAACGGCGCGGGCAAGACGACGCTCTTCCGCCTGCTTTTCGGTATGGCGAAAAAGGAGGGCGGCACGGTGCGCCTTTTGGGGCAGGACGCGGAGGGGAACGCAAGCCTCAAAGAAGAGCTCGGCGTTGTGTTGGAGAGTGCGGGCTTCCCCGCCTGCCTCACCCCCGCAGAGATCGGGAGCTTTTTGAAAGGCTGCTATTCCCGCTGGGACGGGAAGAAGTACAAGGAGCTCCTTGCCCGCTTCCGGGTGGGGAATGTGAAGTATTCGGCGCTTTCGCGCGGCATGAAGATGAAGCTCCTGCTCGCGGCGGCGCTCTCGCACGAGCCCAAGCTTTTGCTTTTGGACGAGGCGACGAGCGGGCTCGACCCCGTGGCGCGGCAGGATATTCTGGATATGCTGATGGAATTTACGCGCGACGAGGCGCATTCCGTGCTCTTTTCTTCGCACATTGCGGACGATCTGGAGAAGGTGTGCGACTATGTCACCTTCCTGCACGGCGGCAAGGTGCTCTTGTCGGAAGAAAAGGACGCGCTCTTGGAACGCTACGGCGTTCTGAACTGTTCGGAGGAGGAGTTTTCGGCGATCCCGCGGGAGGGCGTTCTCTCCTTCCGCCGTTCGCCTTACGGCGTCACCGCCGTGGTGCGGCAGAAAGCGCTCCCCATAGGAGTGCAGGTGCAGCGCGTGGGGCTCGAAGAGCTCTTCCGCGCGCTCGTTCAAGAGGAGGTCGTATGAAAGGGCTGTTGAAAAAGGATATTCTGCTCGCCGTCAAGACGTACAAATTCATCCTGATCGTCTGTATCGTGCTGTTTGCGGTGCGCTTTTTTGCGGAAGAAGTGTCCGTCGCCGTGCTCCTTCCCGTGATGTTCGCGGGGATGCTGCCGACCTCTCTCCTTGCAGTGGACGAGCGCGACGGCTGGGACCGCACGGCGGAGATGCTTCCCGTCACGCGGGCGCAGCGCGTGGGCGCCAAGTTTTTGCTCGGCTTTTTGTTCTGGGCGGGGATGGCGGCGCTCTCCCTCCTTGTAGAGGCGGGGGCTTCCCTCGTGCAGGGGAACTTCGACGGGACGTCGTTTCTGACGATGGCGGCGCTCTTTGCCGTCGCGGGGCTTGCCTGCCCTGCTGTCACGCTCACGTTCGGCTTCCGTTTCGGCACCGAAAAGGCGCGCTATCTCTATTTCCTCCTGATGGCGGTGATCTTCGCGGCGGGCGCGGCGCTCTTCATGTTTCCGGCCGAGGGCTTCTCTTTCCCCTGGTGGGGGAGCGTGCTCACGCTTTTGGGCGCAGTTGCCGTTTACGGGCTCTTATATCTCCTCTCCGCGGCGCTCTACAAAAAGAGAGAGCTGACATAAGCGGGCTTGGGGGCGCATATTATACTGTAAGGGAAAAATACGAACCACGCTTTTTGCGGCATCTTTTGTGCGTCTTGCCGTTCATCGTCTTTGCAATACGCGGGTATTGCTGCATCCTCTTCGCGGCGATCCATCCCAAAATCTTGCCGCAAAAAGTGCGAAGCAATCAAAAGCGGCAAGACGGGCGCTAAGACGAGGCGAAGCCCGCAGGCCGTGCCGAGCGCACGGTCAAGGGCTTCAACAAAGCATGAGCGCCTCAGTTTCCGCTTTTGATCGGGTTAGTATTACTCCCTTACAGTATATCTCGGCGGACGTTTGGGCGTTCCGCGGCGCGTTTTGCGCAGAGGAGGGGGATATGCGCCTCAAATTTTGCAAAAAAGCATGGGTCTGTTTGCTGGCGGCGCCCTTTTTCGTCGTGTTTTTGGCAGGGCTTGCTTCCTGCAAGCGTGAAGAGGCGCGGCCCGCCTATCATATTTCCGCCGAGTACGTTCCCGCAGCGGGCATTTTATACGGCGAGATGACCGTCGAAGTGCCCAACCTTTCCGAAGAGCCGAAGGAAGAAATCGGGTTCGCGCTCTATCCCAACGCCTTCCGCGAAGACGCGCCCTGCCCGCCTTTGCCCGAGGCGTACTTTTCCGCCGCTTACTATGAGGGCGAGAGCTTCGGCGGCATCGACGTGCGCGAACTCACGGGGGCGAAGGCGTGGGAAGTTTCGGAGGGCGGCGAGGCGCTCACCGTCACCCTCTCCGCGCCGCTCGCGTCGGGCGGGAAGGCGCAGCTTTCCATGAAGTTCGAGGTCATGCTGCCCAAGATGGATTTCCGCCTCGGCATCGGCGAACACACCGTCAATTTATCGCATTTTTTCCCCGTGCTTTCGGAAGAGCCGCCCGCCTTTTCCTCCGTCGGCGACCCCTTTCCCGCAGAGCGCGCCGATTACACGTTCTCGCTCACCGCGCCCGCCTCGTACGACATCATCTGCGGCTTTGAGGGCGAAACGGCCGAAAGTAACGGCAGAAAGACGCTCTCGGTGCGGGCGGAGAACGTGCGCGAGGTCGCATTCGTCCTCGCCGAGGGCATGACCTGCACGAAAGGGGAGGCGGACGGCACGCCCGTCGAATATTGGCACTTCCGCAAAGACGCCTCCGCGGAGCGTTCTGCTGCCGCGGGCAGCCTTTCCTATTTTGGGGAGCAGTTCGGGGAATACGTCTATCCCAAATACGTCGTCGTGGAGACCGACCTTCCCTTCGGCGGCAGCGAACAGACGGCGCTCTCTTTCGTCTCGTCCTCTCTGCGCGGCGACGACCTTATAGCCGCCGTCGTACACGAGACGGCGCATCAGTGGTGGTATGCGATGGCGGGCAGCGACGAAGTCCGTTTTGCCTGGCTGGACGAAGGGCTTGCGGAATATTGTACGGCGCTCTATTTGGGGGCGGCGGAAGGGCGCTATCGGGAACTTGTCTCGGCGGCGGAAGGGCGTTACCGCGCCTTTGTTTCCGTGCGCGAACAGCTTTCGGACGGCGTCGATACCTCGATGGACCGCCCGCTCTCCGCATTTTCGGGCGCCTACGAGTACCGCAGCATCGCCTACGATAAGAGCGTCATCCTCTTCGACCGCCTCTGTGAAGTGCTGGGCGACAAGTTGATCTCCGGTATTCGCCGCTGTTTTTCGGCGGCAAAGGGCAAAACGCTCACTCCCGAAACGCTCATATCCTCTCTTTCTTCGGGCAAGGATGTTTCCGGTATTTTCACTTCTTTCCGCGAAGGGACGTGCGTCATCTGAGGGGGGAAATCGTCTGCCCCGCGGCCTCGCCGTCCTCTGCCGAAAATTGCGGGCAAAAATTTTTTGTAAAACGGTTGCCAAATCGCCGCCGATGGTCTATAATAAGGATGATGGCATGGGGAAGCCCCGTGCCGCAGTCTGAAAGGAGAGCAAAAAATGGACGACCCAAATAACCGATGCGTTATGACAACAGGTCACACCTCTGTGCGTAAAGTCCGCAGGAAGCTTTCTATGTGAGCGTTTTTTCGCCCGCATCCATTTGCATTTCCAAGACGCACAGATGGTTTTTCTGTGCGTTTTTTGCTGCCTTCTTCGGGGAGACCCGAAATCTAACGCAAGGCGGAAATGCTTATGATCAATTACTTCAAGACTGTTCAAGGCCGTATGGAGCGCCTCTCCGCGTACGAGAAGGCGTGCTGGATCGACATGGTCAACCCTTCCGACGACGAGGTCGAAGACATCGCAGCCCTCACGGGCATCGACGAAACGCTCTTAAAGGCCGCCCTCGATGAAGAGGAGTCCGCCCGTCTCGAGCGCGACGATAACGTCATCATGTGCCTCATGGATACCCCCGTCATCACCGATACCGACGAGGGCGACATCTACGAGACCATCCCTCTTTCCGTGATCTCCAACAAGGAGTGCCTCGTCACGGTGTGCCTGCGCGGCAATCCCGTGCTCGGCGGGTTCGTTTCCAACCGCGTCAGCGCCGATACGACGAAGCCCACTTCCTTCCTCCTTTCCTTCATGATGGGGAACGCCAAAGTGTTCCTTTCCAACCTCAGGCAGATCGATAAAAAATCGCTGCGCGTTCAGGCGGAACTGCACCGCTCCATGAAGAACAAGGAACTCATCCAGCTTCTGGCGCTCGAAAATTCCCTCGTCTATTTCTCGACGGCACTGAGCGCGACTTACAGTGTGTACACCAAGGTGGGCAGGCTCCCTTCCATTGCCGAGAACGAGGAATATCAGGAACTGTTTGAAGATATCCTCATCGAGGCCAAGCAGGCTGCCGAAATGTGTAATATCTACCGCGATATTTTGTCGGGCACGATGGACGCCTACGCTTCCGTCATCTCCAACAACGTCAACAGCGTCATGAAGCTGCTCGCGGTCATCACCTTCGTCATCGCCGTGCCCACGCTCATCGCGAGCCTCTGGGGCATGAACGTCCCCGTTCCCTTCGAGGGGAATGTGTGGGGATTCTGGATCGTCATCGGCATCGCCGTCGTCATCAGCATCGTCGCTGCCGTGTGGATCGTACACGCCACCAATTCCGTGCGCATCAAGACGCCGCGCCAGGTCAAGCGCAAACGCCGCGGCGGAGGAGATCACTGATGCCTTTGCTTCAATATATCTGCCCGTCCTGCGGCAAGCAGTTCGACGAGCTTGTGAAAAAATTCGACGAAAAGGTCGTCTGTCCCGCCTGCGGAAAAGAGGCGCGCCGCTCGTATTCGGGGGAGATGTTCTCCGCAACGGGCAAGCCCGTCAAACATTGCAGCGGTAATTGCAAGACGTGCTCGGGCTGCCGCTGAGGCGCACGGCCGCTCCCGTTCGGGGCGCTCGGGCGTATCTTTCAGCATCGCTATAATATATGGTATAGAGAGGGGAGGGGAAAACCTCCCTTTTTGCGTATCTTGTGCAAACAGCGGGGGAAGATGCCCTCATCTTGTGGAGAGAAAGGGGACAGAAAAACTTTCCGAAAAAATTTCCGAAAAAAGTCAGATTTTTTCCGAAAAACGCTTGACGAATCATAAGAGACGTGCTAATATATGTAAGCTGTCTCGCGAGGGTATGCCCTCAAGGGAAATACAGCGTTCCGCCGCTTGTGGAACTTCCGAAGATTGACAACTGAATTGCAAGAAAGTAAAAACGAGTAAAGAAAAGTAAGGCAAAAGGAAATTCTTAAAAAAATAAGAAGGTTAATACGATTTTGCGAAAAAAAGACGATTAGTCGGACTTTTTTGTGAGAAAGGATTGACGAGTGAAGTGATAGAATTTTCGTTTTGAGAGACGAGTAGAAAGATCAAGCTACGAAGGGCTCACGGAGGATGCCTTGGTATATGGCGCCGAAGAAGGACGCGGTAAGCTGCGAAAAGCTGCGGGGAGGAGCAAACATCTTAAGATCCGCAGATATCCGAATGAGGGAACTCAGCGCGAGTAATGTCGCGTTACCGTACGGTGAACACATAGCCGTGCGGGGGGAACCCGGGGAACTGAAACATCTTAGTACCCGGAGGAAAAGAAAGTAAAAACGATTCCGAAAGTAGTGGCGAGCGAAATCGGAGCAGCCCAAACCGTCTGTAGAAATACGGGCGGGGTAAGGACCGCAACAAGTTACGAAGTTTTGGTAGCCGAACTGTATTGAAAGACAGACCGCAGCGGGTGACAGTCCCGTAGGCGAAACTAAAACGAGTACAAGCGGTATCCGGAGTACGTCGGGACACGTGGAATCCTGACGGAAGAAATGGGGACCATCCCAAAAGGCTAAATACGACCATATGACCGATAGCGAATAGTACCGTGAGGGAAAGGTGAAAAGAACCCCGGGAGGGGAGTGAAACAGAACCTGAAACCGTGAGCTTACAAGCAGACAGAGCACCATACGCGTGTGATGTCGTACCTTTTGTAGAATGGGCCGGCGAGTTACGATGAGATGCGAGGTTAAGTGTCAAAGGCACGGAGCCGAAGCGAAAGCGAGTTTGAAAAGAGCGAAAAGTATCTTGTCGTAGACCCGAAACCTGATGACCTAACCATGAGCAGGTTGAAGCAGAGGTAAAGCTCTGTGGAGGACCGAACACACGCCTGTTGAAATAGTCGGTGATGACTTGTGGTTAGCGGAGAAATTCCAAACGAATCGGGATATAGCTGGTTCTCCTCGAAATAGCTTTAGGGCTAGCCTCACAATTTAGATCGCCGCAGGTAGAGCACTGAATGGCCTAGGGGGCTTCACGGCTTACCGAAGCTTATCAAACTCCGAATGGCGGATGATCGATATGTGGGAGTCAGACTGCGACAGACAAGTGCCGTAGTCAAAAGGGAAACAGCCCAGATCCACAGCTAAGGTCCCAAAGTACAAGTTAAGTGGGAAAGGATGTGAAATTGCACAGACAACCGGGATGTTGGCTCAGAAGCAGCCACACATTAAAAGAGTGCGTAATAGCTCACCGGTCGAGTGATTTTGCGCCGAAAATTAACGGGGCTCAAACTTGACACCGAAGCATGGGGATGCGCGAAGCGCATCGGTAGAGGAGCAATGTATACGGGCAGAAGCCGTACCGGAAGGAGCGGTGGACTGTATAGAAGAGAGAATGCCGGCATAAGTAGCGAGAGCGGAGCGAGAAACTCCGCCGTCGAAAGTCTGAGGTTTCCTGGGGAAGGTTCGTCCGCCCAGGGTAAGTCGGGACCTAAGGCGAGGCCGAAAGGCGTAGCTGATGGACAACAGGTTGAAATTCCTGTACTACCGAACGAGCTAATGAAGCAGTGACACGGAAGGATAGTCTGAGCGCGCGGATGGAAAAGCGCGTCCAAGCGGAAGCGGTGGCTTGTAGTGAAGTACGCAAGTCAAAAGCCGTAGCCGTGACGGGGACCGGACTAAGGAAGGGAAGCAGGCAAATCCACGCCGGCGAGAAAAGCTGCTAAATGTTGTGAGGTACCCGTACCGCAAACCGACACAGGTAGACGAGAAGAAAATTCTAAGACGAACGGGAGAACCCTTGTTAAGGAACTCGGCAAAATGACCCCGTAACTTCGGGAGAAGGGGAACCGAGCAATCGGTCACAGAAAAGAGGCCCAAGCGACTGTTTATCAAAAACACAGGTTTCTGCGAAAGCGCAAGCTGACGTATAGGAGCTGACTCCTGCCCAGTGCCGGAAGGTCAAGGGGACTTGTTAGCGCAAGCGAAGCAACGAACTTAAGCCCCGGTGAACGGCGGCCGTAACTATAACGGTCCTAAGGTAGCGAAATTCCTTGTCGGGTAAGTTCCGACCCGCATGAAAGGCGTAATGATTTGGGCGCTGTCTCAACGAGGGGCCCGGTGAAATTGAAATACCTGTGAAGATGCAGGTTACCCGCGACTGGACAGAAAGACCCCATGGAGCTTTACTGCAGCTTGAGATTGAATCCCGGTGGCAGACGCACAGGATAGGTGGGAGGCTTTGAGATAGTGACTTTGGTTGCTATGGAGCCGACGTTGGGATACCACCCTTCTGTTGCTGGGATTCTAACGCGAAGATTAACAACCTTGCGGACCATCTCAGGTAGGCGGTTTGACTGGGGCGGTCGCCTCCGAAAGAGTAACGGAGGCGCCCAAAGGTTCCCTCAGGCCGGACAGAAACCGGCCGAAGAGTGCAAAGGCAGAAGGGAGCTTGACTGCGAGACAGACAAGTCGAGCAGAGACGAAAGTCGGGCTTAGTGATCCGGTGGTACTGCGTGGAAAGGCCATCGCTCAACGGATAAAAGCTACCCTGGGGATAACAGGCTAATCTCTCCCAAGAGTTCATATCGACGGGGAGGTTTGGCACCTCGATGTCGGCTCATCACATCCTGGAGCTGGAGTAGGTTCCAAGGGTTGGGCTGTTCGCCCATTAAAGTGGTACGCGAGCTGGGTTCAAAACGTCGTGAGACAGTTTGGTTCATATCCATCGCGGGCGCAAGAAGTTTGAGGGAGGCTGCTCCTAGTACGAGAGGACCGGAGTGGACGGATCAACGGTGTACCAGTTGTCACGCCAGTGGCACGGCTGGAAAGCCGCATCCGGAAAGGATAAACGCTGAAAGCATCTAAGCGTGAAGCCCGTCCCAAGATGAGACTTCTCATCAGCAATGAGTAAGACCCCTTAAAGACGATGAGGTTGATAGGCTGTGAGTGGAAGAGCCGCGAGGCTTGGAGCGACGCAGTACTAATAGGTCGAGGTCTTAACTTAATTTCACAAAAGCACGACCGGCTTGAAAGAGCCTTCGGAACTTCTTCTGTATAGTTTTGAGAGAACAGACTCTCAGATTCAGTGGCGATAGCTGTGAGGATACACCCGTACCCATGCCGAACACGGTAGTTAAGCTCACAAACGCCGAAAGTACTTGGCTGGAAGCGGCCTGGGAGGATAGGAAGCTGCTGATTAACTAGAAAATAGCACTTACTTAATTGTAAGTGCTATTTTTATTTGTGCAGATACCTGCTGTGTCATCTCGGCTGGAATGGCTGGGAGGAACAAGCAGAGCTGATTAAGAAAGAAGCACTAGTCGAAAGATTAGTGCTTTTTTGCTGTGTGCGATATTTGAGGCGAGGGGCTTTTGAGGGGGAATCGGCGCTTGGCTGTATTCCCGAAGGTTGACGCGGCTTCGCCGCGAGGGTTGATGGCGCCGCCGGGGCTAACGCCCCTGGGCGCCAAGGGTTCTGCCTGTGATCGGCTTCGCCTTACAGGCAGGTTGAGGGCTCCGCTCAGGGAGTTATATAGTACCGCTTCGCTGGGGAGGTACGGCGCCTTGCGGCGCCATTTTGTATACCGCCTTTCGGCGGCGGACCCTGAGGCAGTAGGCTTTTAGGAGAAACCGGCGCTTGACTGTATTCCCGAAGGTTGACTCGCCCTTGCGGGCTCGAGGGTTGATGGCGCCGCCGGGCCTGCGGCCCTGGGAGCCAAGGGTTCTGTCCGGGATCGGCTCCGCCTTCCGGACCGGTTCTCCGGGCTCCGCCCTCGGGAGTTATGTAGTATCGCTCTGTGCGTATCCCGCATGGGATACGCAAGTCAGCCGAAGTTGGCCTCTAGCCTGCCCAATAAGAGGCCTTCCTTTTAGTCGGCTGACCGATTGGGGAGGTACGGCGCCTTGCGGCGCCAATATAAATGCCGCCTTACGGCGGCGCCCTCCTTTGGTGGCTGGCGCCACCACCTTTCCCCCGCAAGCGGGGGCACAACAACCCGTGCTATACTTAGTGGCTGTTAAAAAACCACCCTTTGCAAAAACGACCTAGAACACCCTCAAAATGTGAAAATTCACCCCTCAGAAGGCATTTTTGACCTTGAGAATGCCTTGGAACCTCAGTCTGCTAACTCCATATAGTGCTGAGACTCTGATTCTGCCCCTGAATCCACAAAATAGAGCAAAAAAAGAGACTCCGTGGGGATTCTGAACAGATTCCCCACAAGAACAGACATGGCGATAGAAGACAACGTCGTCTCCAACAGTTTAGTCATGATAAGACCGGCACCATAGCAGTGCTTATCTAAGCTGAAGAAGCGCTCAACCTCGATTCTATCGACATTGTCCTGGTATTCTTCCTTTGTTGGCTTCTGTTTCTCTTTTGGCGGACGCCCTAAGCGAGGCCCGGACATGCGAATTCCACGCTGCTTGCAGAACTCTCGGTTTGTGCGAGTGTGATAAATCTGATCGACCAGCACCTTCGTAGGATAATGGCCGGTACGGGTTTTATACCGTTCCACTGCATCAGTCAGAATGCCGCCTTCATTGTAAGGGTCGAACGACAGCTTTTCCATCCGGGCGTGTCCCTTTTCATCAATGCTCACATCGTACTTGGCGCCAAATTCTACCGGTGCCTTGACCTTGCCGCGTACAATGGGCCTCAGATGGGGCTGACGCAGGCTGACAATCCTATGCTCGATTCGATGTGTCTTGTGGTCATACATGTACTTCTGCTGCTCATACAGCTTCTGAATGGTCTGGTACAACTGCCGATACTTGTCCGGAAGCTCATAGCCTGCCGCAAGGTACTGTTCAATATAGCGCATATCACGGGCAAGATTGAATAACTCCCGCCGAATCTGCATTCTGACAGCTTTTGCAGACCTTCTCTTGGACTTTGCCAGCTTCAGATAGTCCTTTCTTGCGATTTCCCGGTAAGTCCTTGGCTTAGCCCAGGGATGGTAGGTATCATTGAAATAGTCAATTATCCCCTCCAGATGCTCCCTGGCTTCATTGAGAAGCGAGAAATCCTGAGGATACCGGATATTCGAAGGAGAACAGGTCGCATCCAGAATCAAGGTCCCCATATTGTCGGGGAGAGCAGTGCCATCAGGCACCTCCAACTTATCCTCCCTGTGTTCCGGCGTTACATCAAACGCTGCCAGAATCATTTCATTGACTTCCATAAGGAACTCAGGCGTGAATCTCTTTCTAAAATACACCATAGCAGAGTAGGTGAACGGGCATTCAGGCTGAAAAGATGGGTGCCCAAGGAAATACTGATAATATGAATTTTCTGCAATGAGCTCACATAATTTCCTGTCGGAAGCTCCGGTTGCCTTCTGGATAATATATGCGCCAAAGGCAATACGAAAAGGAATTCCCGGACGTCCTGTTTTAGAAGGGAACTGTTCAGCATAGCGTTCTTCATACTTGTTCCACTCAAGGGAATCCGCCAGCTGAACCCATCTATTGTCGGAGGAAAGCTGGAGCCCACCCGGTTGGCGATAAAATCCTTTCTTATGCAGTTCGATTTCACAATGGTTTCAATCAGATCCTCTGATAGGCAGCCGCCATAGAAAAAGAAATTGTTATGCCAAAGTACTATTTATTAAAATATTCCTTCTCAATTCGTTCCGCATGTCGCTTCTTAATGCGATGTTTAGTTTTCAATTCTTGAATTTTAGCCTTCCATCTTGCCCTCTGCTTACGCCAGAGTCTATGAAAAGCATTATTCCTTTTCGGCTTGTGAATACGTCTTCTAAGTGTATCGCCACCATAAGCACCAAGTCCTTCGCCCCAGTAGGACGCCATATGTGGTTCAAAGTTTTCTGGATGTCGACGATATGCCATCAGCATGAGAGTTTGGTCATCATCTGCCATGCCACATTCCGTGAGCGATTTAAGAGCTTCGTAAGTATCTTGCCAAAGAATAAGCCATAACCTATCTGGAGCTACGGTAATATTGCCTCGAATGTAAGTCCCCATTGTCTGAACAACCTTAAAAATAGGATCGTTATTCAGAGGACAAAGAAGAAAAATATGAACTTTCGGTGAAAAATCATACAACCACAAAAAGTTAAAATCTTCAGAATAAGGAAAATCCTCTCCACCATGATCAAATCCAAAATCTATCCACGCAACTGTACCTTTGGCAAATCCGTCCTTGACAGCTTTTTGTACCCAATACGACTTAATGCAAGTTATATAATTATATCTGTAATTCCAACTTTCTGGATTTGCCAAAGCATCATGAAATAAGAGTGTGTCAAGAATCTTGTGTAACCTCTAACCTTTAGAACCATAGCGTTCTTCGAATAACTGCTGCAGTTCATAGGAACATTTACTGAATCCCTTCATCTGCCTGGATTCGAACTGCTTGTTGTAATCACTGGCTATTGCACATGTGAACCGATCCAGTGAATCCTCGTTGGGGAACTGTTCTTTCTTTCGGATGTTTTTCTTATACTTCTTATTAAATGACTCAATCGGATTTGATGTATACAGACTTCTCTGTATTTCTGCAGGATAGTCGTAGAAACTGAACAGAGATGGATTGTCACGAATGACATTCACTGCTTTAGGATACTTCCCTTCATACTTCTCAATAAAACTGCTCAGCTGCTTCTCTGCCTCTTCCTTTGAGGTAGAACCATAGATCTTTTTTGCCTCACCCAGCACCTCTTTCCAATCCTTATTCCGAACATGTCTGCACATCGCTCTTCCCAGATGAACCCAGCATGCCTGGTACTGTGCTTTAGGGAACTCTTCCAGAAACACATTCCCGAGTTCCTTCAGACCATCCGACACAAACAGCAGGACTTCCTTTACACCTCTCCCTTTGATGTCCTTAAGCATCTCTCTATAGTTCTCACAAGATTCACTTGGAAAAAGGCGATAATCAAGGATCTCCTTATGCCCTGCCGCATTGATCCCCATCAAGATATGCATCGCCTCCTTGGCCACAGAGTCTCGTCTGACATTGATATAAGTCGCATCTCCATAGATGACAGAGTAACGGGAACTCAGTGATCTGCTGTGGAATTCCTTCACCAGTTCTTCTGTGGCTTTCGTCATGTTTGAGATTGTTGCAGGTGTGTAATAGTTTCCATACATCTTCTCAATCAGATCCGAGATCTCGGATGTTGTGATTCCCTTGGTGTACATCTGAATGACCATCTCTTCCAGACTTCCGTCACTCCTTCTGTACTTGGGAACCGTGTGCTGCTGGAAATCTCCGTTACGATCTCTTGGGACTTCAATCGATATCTTCCCGAAACGAGTCACTATCTCCCGAGCATAGGATCCGTTTCTTGAATTGCCGGAATTATACCCTGCAATATCCCATTTCTCGTAATCCAGGAAAGATGTCAGTTCGCTTTGAAGAAGCTCATTGATCGCGTGCTCCAGTTCTTTCCTCATCAATTCATTCCAGGCATCGGATAGATTGGTGCCTTTTGATACTGCTTCATTCAATTCTGTGTTAATATTTGACATGGGAGATCTCCTTTATAAAGTGTCGCAACTTTATTCTAAAGATAGATCTCCTTTTTTCATAGGAGTACGTTTACACAAGATTATTTAAACACTCGATGAAACTGGATGTTATTATACGGGAAGTATGTATGTAGATAAAGATTCTGTAGAAGTCTTACTTTGCGCTCCACCTCTTTACACAATCCGCGGGAAAACATATTTTATTGACCACGGCGCAATTATTCAAGATACAAGAATTATTAATTACGACTATAATCAGTCTATGGAGACAATAACAAAACGTTTGATTTTAGATAACCCTAAAATATCTAGAGATGAGCTCATAAAGAAATACCTAGATATAATACATATTAATTCCGGGATTACATATTCAGAAACTTACTCTAAAATGTATAATAGTGATGGCACTATAGCCCTAGATAACCTGCCGGATATTCCCCCACAAAAGTGTGGGTCCTTCTCAGGGATTGGAAGAGCTGCTAATTATATGTTCTATAAATGCTATAACCACTACTTTCAATTATAGTGTTAATTTCCGAAATGGAAGTACCTCCCTTTATCTCTCTATTCCGCAGAAAGGTTTCTATAAAAATAATCTATAGAATTTTCATCTCTGATTTATAGATTCCTCATTTACGACAAAGCGAGGTCCTCACTATGTCTCTCAAGAAGATTATATCCGCCCTCTTATTTGCTATTCTTGTTGTTTTTGCAGGCATGACGTGCCGTGCTGCGGAAGTTAATAGTAATTATTTAAACGGAAATAAGAATTTCCCTATGATTGATTGGAAACAGGGAGTAAGTTCCTTCTTAGATAAAAGCTCTCTTGTTTGTGAAAGATACGATCCTCCCTACTATATACTTGCAGTTAATGTACTTTATGTAGATCACGCTGACAAAGGTAATACAACTCCTAATGTTATTAGAACTTTCCGCATTTTTTATGACTATAACAAAACAGAAATGTATAACATAACTAAAGACAAGAGAGGTTTAACCACTTCTTACTATATCGATCCCAATGGCTGCGAAGCTCAAAAGAGTGTTGTTATGCCGGCTGGTGAAGCCGCATTTTATTTATGCTATAATCTTAAATTTCATGGAACTCTATATCAGAAATTTGGAAATGAATATTATCCAGTATTTTCTGATGAATTCTACGATCATCTGAAATAACCCATCAAAACTCCCCACGCAGCTTTTGCTCATGGGGAGTTTTCTTTACGCCGTTATCGTGGGCTCTCCTTATTCTATATTCAACTCACTTTAACTCCTGCTAACATCTTTCATTTTTCACCTGTTTCATGCTATACTATTAACAGATTCTAAAAAACGTACAGTAATCGTACAGCATAGTAACCTGCAGTCCCGTGATTTTATATCTAGGAAGTATTTGGGTTGCCGGCTAAGAATCCGATAAATACTGGTATTTCTATTATATTTTCACCAACAAACGGCTTGAAAATTCCTTCTGATAGGTATATAATTATATCTAGCGAGGAGGAGATTCTATGGATATGCCGGCTAATGCCAAGATGCAGACTATCTCAGGAAAAAAGTATGTCTTTATTGATGCTCCCTATTGGAATGCAGAGAAGCATCGCGGGGAGCACAAGCGCCGCTATATTGGTAAAATAGTTGAAGGACAGTTTGTTCCGAATGGGAAGTATCTGCTGTCACTGGAGAAGTCCGGGACAATAAAGCCTGGGCCGATTCCCGCCACAGAATGCAAGCGGCAGTTTTATGGGGCCACTTATCTTCTTGACCAAATCGGTGACAAACTGGGAATTGTGGATGATTTGAAGGCTTCCTTCCCCGATAGGTATAAGCAGCTCTTGTCTCTTGCCTATTTCTTTGTCCTGGAGGAAGGCATGTCTGCTTACCGTCTCCGTAAGTGGGCGTTGACTCATAAGCATCCCTATGGCCGGGATATCCCCTCCCAGCGGATCAGTGATCTGATGGGCTCTATTGATGAGGCTTCAAAGATGAATTTCTTCCGCAGGCAGGCCAAGCGCAGGGCGGAGAAGGAGTACCTTGCTTTTGACACCACATCAATTTCCTCCTATTCTGAGCTGATTAAATTAGCCAAGTATGGAAAGAACAAGGAAGGAGACCACCTTCCGCAGGTTAATCTTGCTTTGTTGTATGGGGAAGTTTCACGGCTTCCGGTTTATTTCCGCAAGCTTACAGGAAATACGGCAGACGTCAGTTTGATACGGAATCTAATGCTGGACATCGATTTCCTGGATATGAAGAAGCTGAGCTTCGTTATGGGCAGAGGCTTCTACAGTGAGAAGAACATTAATGACCTGATGAAGCGCCATCATAAGTTTCTCATAGGCATCCGCTGCGGGTTAAAAATTGCAAGAAAGCATCTGGACGAGATTCGTGGAGAGAAGATGATCAGCTGGGAAAATTACCACGATGATGTGGGGCTGTATGCCATGAGCTTCACTGATGAATGGGACTATAGGGAAGAGCAGCCAAGGACGGGGAAATGTATATGTGACAAGCGGAGAGTCTATGTCCATATATACTTCAACGACCAGCGCTGTACCGATGAGCGGCTGAGCTTTGCCAGGTATCTGACCTGTCTGCAGGATGAACTTAAAAGCGGCAGGAAGACAGACGGGCACATGAAGGACTATGACAAATACTTCATAGTGACCGAAACGCCTAAGAGGGGACTGCACATTGTCCCCAAAGGTGATGCAATTCGTGAGCGCCAGCGCGATTTCGGCTATTTCGTCCTGCTGACCAATGGGATAAAGAATCCGGTGGAAGCCATAAAGCTCTACCGTGTGAGAGACCTGATTGAAAAAGCTTTTGCAAACCTGAAGGAACGGCTGGATATGAGGCGCATGTCCGTCTCCTCCTCCGAGAATTTCGAAGGAAAACTCTTTGTCCAGTTTCTGGCCCTAATCTACCTTTCCTACATCAAAAAGCAGATGGATGAGAAGGGCCTGTACAAGAAGTACACGATGCAGACACTGCTGGATGACTTGGATATAATTGAGCTTTACCAGCAGCCGGGGAGGGCCCATCACCTTTCAGAGATAACGAAGAAGCAGATAGCTCTATATGACGCAATGGGAGTCCCATTTCCGAAATAGATATAATTTCACGGGACTTCAGGTTTGTAATCAATGACAAGTCGTACGTGATCGAGTGATTTCATAGGGAGCTCCTTTGTGGAAATGGGGCTTTGCCTCCAAGGGATGATGGGTTCGCGGTGAAAAGGGAAAAAGGTGCCTTGGGCAGTTAGTGCCTTCGCTGGATGAGGCAGCGTCCTGTCGATCGGATTTCCCGGTATTTCATCTTCATAGCGCGCCTTCCCTTTATGAACAAACTGCGATACGAATGTGATTCTCCCGCCATTATATCCTATCCGATTTTATCGGGAAATACGGGCAGGCGTAAGATGCGGTCTTCCTTGATTCACATGCAAAAAGCCCTGGCGGTTCCGTTCCGCCAGAGCTTTATTTATTAGTATTCACCGTTATCGCAGATGAGGCCTCTGCGCTTGAGTTCGCGGCCGTATCCCCAGATGCACCACTTATCTCTTTCCTTGCGGGTATTGTTGTACCTCCGGATGGCTGCCTGATAGACGACGAAAAGTTCTTCATTGCCATACCATTTCGCTTCTGCCTGACAGTCTTTGATGATATCTGCCTTTTCAGAGAAACCTTCTTCTACGCTTTTTACACAAAATCTTGCGATGCTGCCCACTGCATCCAAAACGCTCATCCTGCTCTACCCTCCCATCCTTTTCCGCTCTGGCAGCCCTGCCTCCCATGCAAAACTCCCAACATACGGTTTTAACGATTCGTTTATATATTCTCTATCATTGTAGCACAGTGGATTTTTATGTCAAATCGCGAAAAGTAATGCGAAATCTCTCGAAATAGTGCGGCAAAAGCGAAGATTTTCCATTTCCAGAGACATACGAATGTCCGAAGAGGTATCGCTAAACATGAAAATGTCATTGATTTAGGAATCTTTTGCATATGTAATAAACGAAATAAAATTTTAATAGTTCGATACTGTATTTTTTATAAGGCATGCAAAAAGGACAGTAGAAATGTATAGTCATTTCGTTACTGTCCTTTTTCGGTCTATTTCTCTTCAAGTTCTTTTATTTTCTCGTCGATGGCGTGTTTCATGTCTCTTTCATAGGTATCGAAGACTTTCTTGAACATGTCGTCGAACTTGATGTCTTTGGAAATCCCTTCATTGATTCCCTGAATGAGGTCTTTGCCGTATTCATCGACGAGGGCTTTGTACTGGTCGATGACGTAGGCGCCGTTGGAGCGGAAGAATCCTGTATCCTCTTTCAGTTCCTTGATTTCATAGGCATGGGAGTACGGCTCATCGCTGCTGCTTCTTACACTGTCCTCAACGGTTTCTTCTAAATCATCCATGCCCCATGCGGAGGTCTCGAAATCGCTGAAGCAGGTCTTGTCCGCCGAGGGAGATACGAGGATTTCCTTCCATGATTCGGGCGGGTCGCTTTCATCGGGTGAGACGGCATCCCATCTGGCATAGACGGCGCCGAGGAGGTCCTGCGCTTCTTTGTTGTACTCGTAGAAATAGCTCCACGGGTTGTCTGCCGGGAGGTAGTAGGCTCTGAGGCGCTCTGCCTTGTAGCGGGCCAGGATCTGCCTGGTCATCATGCCTGTCTCTTATACACATCTCCGAGCCCACGAGACAGGCAGAAA
>ENA-OYZE01000029-OYZE01000029.1-human-gut-metagenome-genome-assembly--contig:-NODE-29-length-71682-cov-9.440909_pt1 | contig 71682 bp, 90 predicted proteins | sample MGYA00243259_ERZ653469 | MGnify/ENA primary metagenome ERZ653469 (study PRJEB26926, sample SAMN06164913) | human gut metagenome | biome: ENVO:00009003; feature: ENVO:2100002; material: ENVO:00002003...
CGAGATTTCTGCCTGTCTCGTGGGCTCGGAGATGTGTATAAGAGACAGCATTTATTCTTCATTTTAGGCGCCCTCTTCGAGGGAGCTGTCATGACATCCGAAGCTTGCTTCGGTGTCGTGACCGAGGAAGTAAAATACAGGGCTCCCGCAAAACTCCTTCCGTCAGCCCTGTGGGCTGACACCGTCTCGCGCGGTAGTACCCGCGCTCGGTCAGGAAACGGCACAAACTATGCGCCGTTTCCAAGTTCGCAGGCGGCAAAAAGCCCACTGGGCTCTTTGCAAGAAAGCGCCTGCTCACCCTCACCGAGGGAGGCAAGGAAACAGCGATATCCTCCTTGGCGCCCTCTTCGAGGGAGCTGTCATGACACCGAAGCTTGCTTCGGTGTCGTGACTGAGGGAGTAAAATACAGGGCTCCCGCAAAACTCGCTGCGCGATTTTTGCGGGAGCCCTTTTCTTATAAATTACTTCCGCGAGGAGGGTTTCCCTCCGCTGCGGGACTCAATTTGCGCCATACCTGGCGCTTACTGTTCAATAAAGACAATTTCGTTCGCGGGCGAAAGAGTAAGTTAAAATCATCCTTCTTCACCCCTCACGGCATTTGTTTTGCGAAGTAAAAGAAATGCGTGAATATTAGACGTTGAACCGGAACAGCACCACGTCGCCGTCCTTCATCACATAGTCCTTGCCCTCGGAGCGCACTTTGCCCTTCTCGCGCGCGCCCGCAAGGCCGCCGCACTCCAAAAGCGTCTCCCATTCGACGACCTCGGCGCGGATGAACCCCTTTTCAAAGTCGGAGTGGATCTTGCCCGCCGCCTGCGGCGCTTTCGTGCCTTTCCTGATGGTCCACGCCCGCGTCTCCTTCTCGCCCGCGGTGAGGTACGAGATGAGCCCTAAGAGCGCATACGAAGCCTTGATGAGCTTATCAAGCCCGCTCTCTTTGAGGCCGAAGTCCTGTAGGAACATCTCCCTGTCCGCCTCGTCCATTTCGGAAAGCTCTTCCTCCGTCTTGGCGCAGACGACGATGGTCCCCGCGTTGTGCTTTGCGGCATACGCCTTCACCTGCTGCACATAGGGGTTTTCCTCCTCTTTGCCCATATCGCTCTCCGCAATGTTGGCGCAGTAGATGACGGGCTTGGACGAAAGCAGAAAGAGGTTGTCCATCATGGGCTCTTCCTCTTCGGTGAGGGGATAGCTTGCGGCGGGCTTTTCCTCTTCGAGGTGCGAGAGCAGTTTTTCAAGGAAGGAAAATTCGGCGGCAGCGCCTTTATCGGAGCCCCCGCGCGCCGCGTTGCGGATGCGGTCCATGCGCTTCTGCACAGCTTCGATATCGGCGAGGATGAGCTCTAAGTTGATGGTCTCGATGTCGCGCACGGGGTCGACGGTGCTCTCGACATGGGTGATGTTCTCGTCCTCGAAGCAGCGCACGACGTGTACGATGGCGTCCACTTCGCGGATATGGGAGAGGAACTTGTTTCCCAGGCCTTCGCCGCGGCTCGCGCCCTTCACGAGGCCCGCGATATCGACGAATTCGATGACGGCGGGGGTCACCTTCTTGCTCGAATAGAGGGCGGCGAGTTTGTCAAGCCGCTCATCGGGCACGGCGACGACGCCCACGTTGGGCTCGATGGTGCAGAACGGGTAATTTGCCATCTCGGCGCCCGCGTGCGTGATGGCGTTGAAGAGGGTAGATTTTCCCACGTTGGGGAGCCCCACGACACCTAATTTCATCTTGTATCTCCTGAAGCGGGCGCCCTGTCCGGCGCCCGATGTATTCTTAAGTATTATACGATACCCCGCCCGAAATGGCAAGCCTTTTCGCTTGCCGTTTCCGATAAAATGTGTTAAAATGACGGGGAAAACGACAGCGGCGCGGGAGCGCGTTTCCCCGCCGCGAGAGAGGCCGACATGGACTATAAACGCTATATTTCCGAACATATCCAAGCAGAGGGCGTCACGAAAGAGGAGCTCGAAGGGCTCATCGCCGTCCCGCCCGACACGTCGATGGGGGACTATGCGCTCCCCTGCTTCAAGCTCGCCAAAGTGCTCCGCAAGAGCCCCGCGCTCATCGCGGAGGACATCGCCGCAAATTACCCTGCGGACGGCGTTGTCTCGGAAGCAAAGGCCCTCAACGGGTATGTCAACTTCCGCATCGCAAGGGCGGGGCTCGCGAAGGACGTCCTCTCCCGCATCCTCGAAGAGGGGGAAAACTACGGCTCCTCCGATCTCGGCGCGGGCAAGACCATCTGCATCGACTATTCCTCCGTCAACATCGCCAAGCCCTTCCATATCGGGCACCTCTCGACGACGGTCATCGGCGGGGCGCTCTACCGCATCTTCAAGTTCCTCGGCTATCACACGGTGGGCATCAACCACCTCGGCGACTACGGCACCCAGTTCGGCAAGCTCATCTCCGCCTACAAGCGCTGGGGCAGCCGCGAGGAGGCGGAAAAGGGCGGCATCCACGCCATCAACGATCTCTACGTCCGCTTCAACGAGGAGGCGGACGAGGCGATGGAAGCGGAAGCGCGCGAATACTTCCGCCTCATCGAGAGCGGCGACAAAGAGGCGAACGAGCTCTTTGACTGGTTCAAGTCGTTGACGCTCAGCTACGTCAAGGGCATCTACGAAAAGCTGCACATCACCTTCGATTCGTACGCGGGCGAGCGCTTTTATACCGATAAGATGGCGCCCGTCGTCGAAGAACTCAAAGAGAAGGGGCTCTTGAAGGAGAGCAACGGCGCGCAGATCGTCGACCTCGAACCCTACGGCATGCCGCCCTGCCTCATCCTGCGTTCGGACGGCGCCTCCCTCTATGCGACGCGCGACCTCGCCGCCGCCATCTACCGCAAAAAGACGTACGACTTCGATAAATGCCTCTACGTCGTCGCCTATCAGCAGAACCTGCACTTCAAGCAGGTCTTCAAGGTGCTCGAACTCATGGGCAAGGAGTGGGCGAAGGATCTTGTGCACGTCGCCTACGGCATGGTCTCTTTGGAGGACGGCGCCATGTCCACCCGCAAGGGCAAGGTGGTCTGGCTCGAAGACGTTCTCAATCGCTGCGTCGAAAAGGCGTATTCCGTCATCGACGAGAAGAACCCTTCCCTCGAAAACAAGCAGGAGATCGCCGAAAAGGTGGGCGTGGGCGCCGTCATCTTCTCCGCGCTCTACAACAACAAGATCAAGGATATCGTCTTTTCCTACGATAAGGCGCTCAACTTCGACGGCGAAACGAGCGTCTATGTGCAGTACACCTGCGCCCGCGCCTCGTCCGTGCTCGCCAAGGCGGCGGAGGGCGGCTTCGAGGCGGCGCTTCCCGAAAATCACACTCCCTGCGATCAGGAGTTCGAGCTCATCCGTGCGCTTTCCGACTTCCCCGATACGGTGAAGGCGGCTGCGGAGCGCTACGAGCCCAGCTTCGTCGCCCGCTGGTGTGTCGATGCGGCGCAGAAGTTCAACAAGTTCTATTTCGACTGCAAAATTTTGCAGGAGGAAGAAACGCGCGCCTTCCGCCTCGCCCTCACCCAGGCGACGCTCTCCGCGCTTACGGCGGGGCTTACCCTCCTCGGCATCGGCGTCCCGGAGAAGATGTAAATGCGTTCACGCGTTTTCTTTTGAGCTGACAAAAGAAAACGCCGTGAGTTTGAGGGAGACACCGCCGCGTCCTGCGGTCGGCAGCGTTTGCTCGCCGCGCGATCTTTCGGGGCACACCGCAAGGAGAAACTCTATGGCAAAATACGAACGCACCGTGAACGGAGATTTTCACACCATCGTCAATACGCTCAACGACGCCGTACTGAACGGCAGCGTCTCCGCTTCGCTGGAGGACGAGAGCGATCTTTCGAACGGTCCTTTCCGCTGCCTCGTGCGCGTATACGAACGTTATAGCTGGTTCGGGAGCAACCGCGTCAGCATGACGCTCGTCGTCGCGGGCACGGAGGGGAAGTTCAAGGTCACCGTCATCACGGCGGGCGGCAGCCAGGCCGTCTTCTTCAAGCTCAACCGGGTGGGGGAGAAGAGCTTCCTCAACACGGTCATCGACGCGATCGAGCAGTTGTGACCATCAGGAGAAACCTATGCTCAAAGCAGTTCTTTTGGATCTCGACGGCACCCTTTTGGATACGCTGGGTGACATCCAATATTACGTCAACGAGGCGCTTGCCGCCTTCTCTTTCCCGCCTATCACGCGGGAGCAAACGCGCCGCTTCATCGGCGACGGCGCATGGGAGCTCATGGAGCGCGCCGTTCCGCACGGGGCGAAGGAGCTCGAAGTCTGCTACGAATACTTCCGCGAGCACTTTTCGCATAACACGCAGGAGCATACCCGCCTCTACGACGGGGAGATAGAAACGCTCTCCGCCCTCAAAGCGCGGGGCTTGAAGCTCGGCGTCGTCACCAACAAGCCGCAGGATGCGACGGAGGGCTGCATCCAAAAGTTCTTTCCCGAAGGGCTCTTCGACTTCGTCGGGGGCGATACGGGGAGTTTCCCCTGCAAGCCCGACCCCTCCCTCGCGCAGTACGCGGCGCTTACTCTCCGCGTTGCCCCTTCGGAGTGCGCCTTCGTCGGCGACGGCGAAACGGATGCGATGGTCGCCCGCAATGCGGGGATGTTCGGCGTCTCCGTTCTCTGGGGCTACCGCACGAAGGAAGAACTCTCCCGCGTCGGCGCCTCCCGCTTCGTCTCTTCCTACGAAGAGCTCTTCCGCGTCCTTACAAGATAGTGAAAACTTATTGATATTTAGTCTCATTTATGCTATAATGCCGGTAAGATAACAAATCAAGGAGATATTGATCTATGAAGAGATGTGCAGTTTGCGGCGAGATCGTCGCGGATGATGTTGAAGTTTGCCCCGTCTGCAAGGCGACGAAGTTCGTTCCCATCGAGGAGAACACGGGTTTTGCATGCGAGCACCACGTCGGCGACGGCAAGGTGGAAGATAAGGAAGTGATGGACGGCCTCCGCGCCAACTTCGAGGGCGAGTGCACCGAAGTCGGTATGTACCTTGCGATGGCACGCGTTGCCGAGCGCGAGGGCTATCCCGAAGTGGCAGAGGCGTACAAGCGTTATGCCTTCGAGGAAGCGGAGCACGCAAGCAAGTTTGCAGAGCTTCTCGGCGAAGTCGTCACCGATTCGACTGAGAAGAATCTGGAGCTCCGCGTCGCTGCCGAAACGGGCGCGTGCGCAGGCAAGCTCGCAATCGCAAAGCGCGCGAAGGAGCTCGGCTACGATGCCATCCACGACACCGTGCACGAGATGGCAAAGGACGAAGCGCGCCACGGCGCAGGCTTCAAGGGCCTTTTGAAGAGATACTTCGGCAAGTAATTTTACCAACAACACAAAAAGAACGGGCGGCTCTCCGCCCGTTCCTTTTTTTCGCCGCAAATCTTTCCCTTCGGGAAATCTTCGCGGCGAGGGGTAAAGTATTTTGCTTTTAACTTACTCTTTCGCCCGCGCACCCGCCTGTCATTCTAAGAACAATAAGCCTCTGGCAAGAGGCAAATGGGGGGAGCCAGCGCAGGGAAACCCTGCTCGGCTCAGTAATTTTGAATTGTGAAAATCTTTTTGCTGACGCAAAAATCTTTCCGCGAGGGGTGAGCAAGTGCTTTCTTGATTTGTAAAATTCCTCATTATAGGCGCCTTCTTGAGGGAGCTGTCATGCCATCCGCGGTTTACTGCGGTGGCATGACTGAGGGAGTAAAAAACAGAGCTCCCGCGCAAATGCGAAGCAGATGCGCGGGAAGAGGAAAAGCGCCGCCGCGGCTCGAGCCGCGGCGGCGCCTTTACAAAGATTGGAGAGGGAAGGAGGGCGGCTTGGCTCACGCCCTCCCAAATGGGATGAACGTGCGCCGCAAGAGGATGGGAGGCCTCTAAAACAAGCGGCGCTCTGTTCCCTTTCACTATAGCGTATCGGGTGCGGAATGGCAACCTACTTGTCGGAATTTTGACTCTATTGTCGGCTCCTTTCGCGGTAGAGTGCGTATTTCACGCTCTACTCACAGTAGAACGATTGACTTTTCCCGTTTTTTTGCGTATAATCGAGGCATGGAAGAAGATCAGGACCGCCTTGCCGAGGTCATCGGCAAAAACATCATGAGGCTTCGCAAGATGGCGAACATGACGCAGTCCGAACTTGCGGAACAGCTCAACTATTCCGATAAGTCGGTCTCCAAATGGGAGCAGGGCAACGGCATCCCCGATGTCCGCATCCTCCTGCGCCTTTCCGAACTGTTCGGCGTCACGCTCGACGAACTCGTCCACGAGCCGCAGGGAACGGTCATCATGCCCAAGCGCTTCCGCCTCAAGCAGCGCATCATCACTCTCCTCTGTTCCGTGGGGCTGTGCTGGCTCACGGCAGTCGTTCTGTATGTCTTTTTGGGTATCTTCGGCAAAAATTCGCTCCCGCACACCTGGCTCGTCTTCATCTATGCGGTGTCCGCGTCCGCCGTCGTCGTGCTCGTGTTCAGCGCCGTCTGGAAGTGGAAGTGGGTGCGCATCATCTCGCTCACCGTCCTCATCTGGACCGTCCTTTTGTGCATCTATCTGACGGCGTTCGTGTTCGGGCAGAACATCTGGCTCATCTTCCTCATCGGCATCCCGCTGCAAATTCTCGCGCTCTTCTTCTTCGTCTGGCGCAAGGGCGCGCGCTTCAAGGAATAACATATGAACGAACTTCTCATTCGGCAGGCGGAGCGCGCCGCAAAGCGCCGCAAAGCGCTCACCGCTCTTGCCTGGACGGCAGCCATCCTCGCCCTCCTTCTCGTCATCGGGGCGATCGTCTGCCTCGTCATGCTCGGCCTCGGCAGTGAAAACTTCTATCTCCTCGGCTTTTTGGCGCTCGGGGGGATGCTGGGCGCGGCGGCGCTCGGCGGGGTCGGCTTTGCCCTCTTCCGCGCTTCCGTGAAGGCGGAGGACGAAGAGCGCGACTTTTCCGAACGTGCAGACGGCGAGGAGAGCTTTACCGTGGGCGAAGGCACGCTCGCGACTTTTACGGAGGACGCCCTCGTCCTTCATGGGCAGGACCGCCAAAAGAAGGAGCGCCGCATCCGCGTTCCCTATAAGGAGATGCGCTTTTTCTCCGTCCTCGTCCGCCATACGCCTAAGGAAAAAGGGGAGTGGCGCATCCTCTTCGAGATCCCCGCGCACTACCTCAGCAAAAAGCCGCACAAGGGCGAGCCGCCCGCCCTCATCGAAACGCAGGGCAAGGAGCGCCTCAAAGCGTGCATATCTTCGCATGGCCTTGCTCTCGTCGGCGAAACGCCCGCCCCTTCCGCAGAGGGGGAGAAGGGCGTAAAGCCTCAAAAGCCCAAAAAAGAGCAGCGCTTCGTGCTCCCCGATGCGGAAAAACGCCGCCGTCAGCTTCCCTTCCTCGTGCTGGGGGCGGGGCTGTTTGTGGCGGGCGTTGTCGTCGCCGTGCTTGTAAACCGCACGATCGGCATCGTGTTGAGCTGCTTCGGCGTCTATCTCCTCCTCCACGGCGCCGTCGGCTACGCGCGGGCGCGCACCGAGCTCATCCTGCTCGATGCGGGCATTTGGGATAAGAAGGCGACGCGCGCGGAGAGCAGCTTCCTCACTTGGGAAGAGATCGAGTGCGTTTTCTTCTCCGAAGGCAGAGAGGGCACCGATAAGACGCCCGAGGAAAAGCCCGCGCTCATCCTCACCTGCGCCTACGGCGACCACGGTTTCACGCCCGTGAGGGAGGCGTACGACTATCTTCTGGCGCATCATTCCGAAAAATGCCGCAAATGAAGGAAAAACAGCCGTAAGGCGGGTGCAAAGCCCGCCTTTTTGCTTGATTTTCCTGCCTTGCGAAACTGCGCGGTTGACAACTTCGCAAAAGATGATATAATGGATGGCGTATGAGGGGAGGGCGGCTTCCGCGCTCCCCTAAAGAGGTAGCTCTATGAAGTGTACGCAGTGCGGCAGGCCCGCATCCAAATATCAGATCGCGGCGGGCGGCAAGACGCGTGAAGCGGTGCTCTGCCCCGCCTGTTATAACGCGCTTACGGCGCGGGAGGGGCGCCGCTGCCCCGCCTGCGGCATGACGCTGGAAGAATACCGCCGCACGGGGCTCGTCGGCTGCACCGAGTGCTACCGCTTTTTCCGCCGCGAGCTGCTTCCCGCCGTCAAAGAGATCCAGGGCGGCACCGCGCACACGGGCAAGACGCCGGCGGCGGACGCGGGCGAAAATTATGAACTGCTCCTCGAGCGGGCGCGGGTGCGCGCGCGGCTCGAGGAGGCGTTGAAGAAGGGGGACGAAGCGGAGGCCGAACGTCTGGGCGAACAGGTCAGGGCGCTCAACAAAGCCATCCGCGGGGAGCGCGTATGACAAAGCTTGGATCCGATCGGGGGGAACGGTTCCGCGCGGTGCGGGCGGACGTCCCTTACGGCAGAGCGGCGGGGGGAGACGTCGCCGTCTCCACGCGCATCCGCCTCGCGCGCAATTTCGAGGACTACCCCTTCCCCAACCGCCTCTTCGACCTCTCCCTTGCCGAAGAGATCGTGCGCCTCGTCACCGACGAACTGTGCGGCGTGGAAGATTTTACCCTCCGCCGCATGAACGGCATCTCGGCGGAGGAAGCGGCGTCTCTTCGCGAGAGCAATCTCATCAGCCAGGATCTCATCAAGAACCGCGCCGTCTCGGCGGTGCTCATCTCGAGCGACGAGAGCATCTCCGTCATGATCAACGAGGAAGATCACATCCGCGAACAGTACTTCATGAAGGGGTTCGACCTCGAAGCCGCCTACGAACGGCTCTCTGGCATCGACGACATCATCGCCTCCGCCATCCCCTTCGCCTACGATAAGCAGTTCGGCTATCTCACGGCGTGTCCCACCAACCTCGGCACGGGTCTGAGGGCGTCCGTCATGCTCTTTCTGCCCGCTATGGCAAGGGGCGGCCTCATGCGGGGCGTCGCGGAGGAATTTTCGCGCGAAGGGCTCACGGTGCGCGGGGCATACGGCGAGGGCAGCGGGGCGGAGGGCGCGCTCTATCAGATCAGCAACGAGCGCACGCTCGGCCGTTCGGAGGAGGAGATCCTGTGCGCGGTGGAAAATGCCGTCTGCAAAGTCATCGAGCGGGAGCACGAAGAGCGCCGCCGCCTCCTCAGGGAGGACCGCACGGGCATCGCCGACGTCGTCCTGCGCTCCTTCGGCATCCTCACCAACTGCGTGAAGCTCACGATGCGCGAATTCATGCGCTACATGGCAAACGTCAAGCTGGGCGTTGCCTTAGGGCTGCTCTCGGGGAGCCTCGAAGAGCTCGACGGGCTCATCGTCGATATGCGCCCCGCCAACATCGATCAGATCAACGGCAGCCCGCTCGAAGAGGGCGGCTACGATACCTTCCGCGCCGCTTATGTGGGCGATGTGCTGCGGCGCATGGGGCTCATCAGCGAAGAGGCGCGCGCCCGCCTTTCGGACGCACAGTAAAATCGGAATCTACGGGAGGAACGTCTATGGAAAAGCGCTTCACCGAACATCTCAATCACGTCATCGAGTTCGCGTCGGATATCGCCAACGCCTACGAAACGGGCTATATCGGCACCGAACATATCCTCTTCGGCCTTATCGGCGAGGAAGAGAGCGCCGCGGGCAGGCTCCTCAAGGAGATGGGCGTCGACCGCGACTGCTATAAGGAAGAATTCCGCCGCAGCATCAACAGGACGTCGACGGTACAGGGGTACACGCCCCGCACCAAGCGGCTGTTCGCAACGGCGACGGAAGTCGCCCTCCGCGGCCCCGTCAAGACCATCCCCGGCACCGAGCATATGCTCTATGCCGTGCTCTCTTTGAAGGACTGCCTCGCCGTCCAGATCCTGAAGAAGATGCGGATCGACCTTTATAATCTTTCCCTCCGCGTCGAACAGCTCGTCTTTGCCCCGGGCGAAGAGAAGGAAAAGGCGCAGGAACAGGCGGAAAGCTACCGCCAGAAGCGCCGTACCGAGGAGCTCTTTGCCGCGCCCTCCTATGAGGATGAGAAGGAGGAAAAGGAGGCGGAGCGCCTTCCGCCCGCTCTTTCCGCTTACGGAGAGGATCTCACCGAAAAGGCGCGCCTCGGCAAGCTCGACCCCGTCATCGGCCGCAGGGAGGAGATCGAAAAGGTTGTGCAGATCTTATCCCGCCGCACCAAGAACAACCCCGTTCTGATCGGCGAACCGGGCGTGGGCAAGAGCGCCGTCGTCGAGGGGCTCGCGGAGGCCATCGTGCAGGGGGAAGTGCCCGAGATCTTGCGCGGCAAGACGGTGTACTCCCTGAGCGTTACCGCCCTTGTCGCGGGATCGAGATACCGCGGCGACTTCGAAGAGCGCCTCAAAAAGGTCGTCGATACGGTGACGCGCGACAAAAAGATCATCCTCTTCATCGACGAGATCCACATGATCGTGGGCGCGGGCTCCACGGCGGACAGCAACATGGACGCCTCCAACATCTTAAAGCCCATGCTCGCCCGCGGGGAATTGCAGACGATCGGCGCCACCACCTTCGACGAATACCGCAAGTTCATCGAAAAGGATCCCGCCCTCGAGCGCCGCTTCACGCCCGTCACCGTCGATCAGCCCTCCGTCGAGGACGCCATCACCATCTTAAACGGCCTTCGCGATAAGTACGAGGCCCATCACGACGTCGTCATCACGGACGAGGCCATCGAGGCGGCGGTCAAACTCTCCGACCGCTACATCACCGACCGCTACCTTCCCGATAAGGCGATCGACCTCATCGACGAGGCGGCCTCCCGCGAGCGCCTGCGCTCCTACAACGGGCCCAAGGAGCTGCACGAACTCGAAGATCAGCTCGAGCGCGCGCGCCTGGAGGGGGAGAAGGCGGCCAAGTGGAAAGATTACGTCCGCGCCGCCGAGTTCACCGAAAAGGCGGAAAAACTCACGCGCGAGCTCAACGAAAAGAAGCAGGCATGGCTGGAGCGCCGCAATTCGACCCACCTTTCCATCGGCCGCGAAGAGGTCGCCGAGATCGTGAGTTCGTGGACGGGCGTTCCCGTCGTGCGCCTCACCGAAGAGGAGAGCAAGCGCCTCATGCACCTTGAGGATGATCTTCACAAGCGCATCGTGGGGCAGGACGAGGCGGTCTCCGCCGTGGCGCGCGCCATCCGCCGCGCCCGCGCGGGGCTCAACGCGCCCGATAAGCCCATCGGCTCCTTCATCTTCGTCGGCCCCACGGGCGTGGGCAAGACCGACCTTTGCAAGGCGCTCGCAGAGAGCCTCTTCGGCGACGAACGGCTGATGGTGCGCCTCGATATGTCGGAATTCATGGAAAAGTACTCCGTCTCCAAGCTCATCGGCGCGCCGCCCGGCTATGTGGGCTATGAGGACAGCGAGGGTGCCCTCACCGAGCGCATCCGCCGTAAGCCCTACTCCGTTGTCCTCTTCGACGAGATCGAAAAGGCGCATCCCGACATCTTCAACGTCCTTCTGCAAATTCTGGACGACGGCCGCCTCACCGACAACAAGGGGCGCGTCGTCTCCTTCAAGAACACCGTCATCATTTTAACGAGCAACGTGGGCGCGCACGAAGTGAAGGAACTTTCCTTGGGCTTCGGCGCGGACGCGGCTGCGAGCGGCGAGTACGAGCGCATGAAAGAGAACATCGACGCGGCGCTCAAAAAGCAGTTCCGTCCCGAGTTTTTGAACCGCCTCGACGACATCATCATCTTCCACAAGCTCACGAAGGAGGACGCTTCCCGCATCTGCGAAAAGATCATCGCCTCGGTGCAGGCACGCCTTAAGGAGCGCGGCATCCGCATCAAGGTGAGCTCGCGCGCAAGGAGCCGCCTCGTCGAAGAGGGCTACAGCGAAGAATTCGGTGCACGGCCCTTGAAGCGCATCATCCGCAAGATGGTCGAAGACCGCCTTTCCGAGGAGATCCTGGCGGGGACGGTCAAGGCGGGCAGCACCGTCATCATCGACGAAGAGGACGGCAAACTGACGTTTGAGAACGAATGATATGTTTCGCGAAAATCTTTTTGCTTCGCAAAAATCTTTCCGCGAGGGGTAGGGTTTGTGCATCTAAATTACCCTTTCGCCCGCGCCCGCGTCGGAGCAAGGCAAACTTTACCAGCCCCTCCTTAGGTCGGGGCAGGGCTTTGATGCCTGCTCCTCCTTTTCCCACAAATCTTTTGCTTCGCAAAATCTTTGCGGGAGCCCTATGTCATTCTAAGAACAGTAAGTACCCGTAGGGTACAAATTGAGTCCTGCTGCGCAAAAGCGTGGTTTTGCTTGCAGAAGTTATTTTTGGGAAGATTCCTTAATTATAGCCTCCCCTGTGTAAGGGCGAGCAAATGCTTTCTTGTCAACGCCACGGTGTGGCGTTGACCATTTGCGAACTTGGAAACGGCACATAGTCCGTGCCGTTTCAGGGCTCCCGCGCAGATGCGAAGCAGATGTGTGGGAAGAGAAGCAGCGCGGTTTCCACCGCGCGAGACGGTGGCTTGCCGAAGGCAAGACGGAAGGGTTGTTAAAGCCGAACCTCATTATAGCCTCCTCTTCGGGGAGGTGGCGCGTTGTCCAACATTTATGTTGGCGACGCGACGGAGGGAGTAGTTGCCGGAGTAAGCGCTAACTTCCTTGCCTCCCTCTTTGAGGGAGGTGTCTGCGAAGCAGACGGAAGGAGTTTTGCTCTGATCTCCGTTCATACATGATCAATATTCTTATGACCAACCAAGACATCACATTCATTCCCTATCACGGCGCGCCGAATAAGGGCGCGATCAGAAAACTCTACCGCACCGCCTTCCCCAAGGCGGAGCGCGCGCCCTTCCTTCTCCTTTGCCGCCTTGCAAGAAAAGGCGAATGCGCCTTTTCGGGCTGCTATCAGGAAGGCAAGTTCGTCGGGCTCACCATCGCCGTCGGGCAGCCCGACTTCACCTACCTCTTCTTCCTCGCCGTCGAGGAAGGGGCGCGTTCGCACGGCTTCGGCGGCCGCATCCTCGAAGCGGTCAAAGAGCACTATGCGGGCACGCCCGTCGTGCTCGACATGGAGGAGCGCGATGCCTCCGCCCCCAATCGGGAGCAGCGCGAGCGCAGATACCGCTTCTACGAAAAACACGGCTTTGCGCCTGCGGGCTACACCTACACCTTCAAGGGCGTCACCTACGAGGTGCTCTCCTTCGGCGGCGAAGTCACGAAGGAGCGCTACTACGCCTTCCTGAAAGAGCGTATCCCTCGGTTCCATAATTAAAAGAGGGGATGTGCTGCCTCAAAGTCCGCCCGCACGTCCTCAAAGTCCGCCCGCACGTCCTCAAAGCCCGCCCGCGCGTCCCGAACGAGCCGCCCGCGCGCCATGAAGCGCGCGGGCGGCGCATTTTTTTGAAAATGCCCCTCAAAATGCAAAAAAGACGGCTGAAATTTGCGAAAAAGGGCAAAAATCAGCAAAAATATCCGTTCAAACCGTTGACATCGGCTTGACATTATGGTAGAATGTTCAAGCTGTGTCATTGCGGCGTATAGGGTTGAGACGGGAAGTTACTGAAAAATCGAGGTCGGAAAGCCCCTCGGCAGATAATTTCCGTTGACAAATGTAGGAGCACGACTCCTGCGACTAACCGAGGCTTTTGCATCAAAGCACTCCAACCAAGTGTTTTTTTGATGGAGATACCTCGATACGCACGGATACGTTGACACAAAAATCTATAGTTAGTATAAAAAGGAGTAAGCAAATGGCAAGTCAGAAGATCAGGATCAAGCTGTCGGCATACGATCACGAACTCGTCGATCAGGCGGCGCAGCGCATCGTAGAGACGATGCAGAAGGGCGGAGCAAAGATCTCCGGTCCCATCCCGCTCCCCACCGAGCGCGAGGTGGTCACCATCCTCCGCTGCCCGCATAAGTATAAGGATTCGCGCGAGCAGTTCGAGCTGCGCACCTACAAGCGCATCATCGACATCTATTCCCCCAACGCCAAGCTGTTGGATTCCATCCACATCCCCGCCGGCGTCGACATCAAGGTAAAACTTTGACAAAGTGATACTGCAAAAGCGGTATTGAGAAAAATAAAAGGAGTGAACTTTATCCATGAATAAAGCAATCATCGGCCGCAAGGTCGGCATGACGCAGATCTTCGCGGAAGACGGCAAGGTGATCCCCGTCACCGTCGTGGAAGCGGGCCCCTGCCCCGTCGTTCAGGTCAAGACGGTCGAAACGGACGGCTACTGCGCCCTCAAGCTCGGCTTCGATAAGGTCGAGGACGAAAAGAAGAGCCAGCACGTCTTCAACAAGCCCGACCTCGGGCAGTTCAAGAAGGCGGGCGTTACCCCCTGCAAGGTACTCAAAGAAGTGCGCCTTGCTTCCGTCGAAGGCTTCAAGGTGGGCGACGAGCTCAAGGCAGACGTTTTCGCGGCAGGCGATAAGGTAGATGCTCACGGCACCTCCAAGGGCCACGGCTACACGGGCGTCATCAAGAGATGGAACCAGCACCGCCTCAAGGAAACGCACGGCGTCGGCCCTGTCCACCGCGAGCCCGGTTCCATGGGTTCCATCAGCGATCCCTCCCGCGTGTTCAAGCACAAGAACCTCGCAGGTCAGTGGGGTGTCGAGACGGTCACGATCCAGAACCTCGAAGTGGTGAGAGTGGACGCCGCACGAAACGCCATCCTCATCAAGGGTGCCATCCCCGGCCCCAAGGGCAGCATCGTCACCCTTGCGGACAGCGTCAAGGTGAAGTAAGGAGAAAAGACATGGCAAACGTGAAAGTTTACAATATGAAGGGCGCCGAGGTCGGCGAGCTCGAACTCAACGACAGCGTCTTCGGCGTGGAATACAACGAGCCCCTCATCCATCAGGCCGTCGTCACCTATCTTGCAAACGGCCGTCAGGGCACCAAGTCCACCCTCACCCGCACGGAAGTGCGCGGCGGCGGTGCAAAGCCCTGGAGACAGAAGGGCACGGGCCGTGCGCGCCAGGGTTCCATCCGCGCACCCCAGTGGACGAAGGGCGGCGTCGTGTTCGCACCCAAGTCCCGCGACTTCTCCAAGAAGATGAACAAGACCGCAAAGCGCGGCGCTCTCCTTTCCGCCCTTTCCAAGAAGGTCGCGGACGGCGAGCTCGTCGTCGTGGACGAGGTCAAGGTCTCCGCTCCCAAGACGAAGGAGATGGAGGCATTCCGTCAGGCACTCAAGCTTGACAAGCGCACCGTCGTCGTGCTCGACGAGAACGACAAGGACGTCATCCTTGCCGCGCGCAACATCCAGAAATTCTCCACGATCTCCGTCGAAGAGATCAACACCTACGAGATCGTCGCGAATGCGGTCGTGGTGCTCACCAAGGGCACGGTGAAAAAACTCGAGGAGGCTTACGCGGTATGACACCCGAAGATATCATCTTAAAGCCCGTCCTGACCGAGAAGGGTTACGACGGCATCGCGGATAAGAAGTACACGTTCATCGTCGCAAAGTCCGCCAACAAGACGCAGATCAAGATCGCCGTCGAAGAGATGTTCGGCGTCGACGTCAAGAGCGTGAACACCGTCACCCGTCCCGGCAAGCTCAAGAGGATGGGCCGCAACGAGGGTTACACCCCCAAGACGAAGAAGGCGATCGTTCAGCTTGAAGAAGCTTCCAAACCCATCGAGTATTTCAACTCGTTGACCTAACTTAGGAGGATACAGGTATTATGGCAGTCAAGAGATATAAACCCACCTCCGCGGCGCGCCGTTTCATGACCGTTCCCAACTATAAGGAACAGCTCTCGGGCGACAAGGCGGAGCGCTCCCTCCTCGAGGATCAGCGCAAGTCCGGCGGCAGAAACAACGCCGGCAGGATCACGGTCCGCCACATCGGCGGCGGCAACAAGCGCAAGTACCGCGTCATCGATTTCAAGCGCAATAAGGACGGCATCCCCGCAACGGTCAGGAGCATCCAGTACGATCCCAACCGCAGCGCGAACATCGCCCTCCTCGTCTATGCAGACGGCGAAAAGCGCTATATCCTCGCCCCCGTCGGCCTCAACGTCGGCGACAAGGTGACGAGCGGCGCAGGTTCCGACATCAAGGTGGGCAACGCGCTCGCCCTCAAAGACATCCCCGTCGGTACCATGGTGCATAACATCGAGATGAAGCCCGGCCGCGGCGCTCAGATCGCAAGGGCTGCGGGCATCTGCGCGCAGATCATGGCGTGCGAGAACGGCTATGTGACCATCAAGATGCCTTCGGGCGAGATGCGCCTCATCCCCGCAGAGTGCCGCGCGACCATCGGTCAGGTCGGCAACGTCGAGCATGAGATCATCCGCATCGGTAAGGCCGGCAAGACGCGCCACCTCGGCACCCGTCCCACCGTCCGCGGCTCGGTCATGAACCCCAACGACCACCCTCACGGCGGCGGCGAAGGCAAGTCTCCCGTCGGTCATGCAGGTCCCGAAACGCCTTGGGGCAAGCCCGCTCTCGGTTACAAGACGAGAAAGAAGAAGAACCCGACGAGCAAATTCATCCTTAAGAGGATCAACTGAGGAGGACAGGTCAAATGTCGAGAAGTGTCAAGAAAGGGCCTTACGTCGAAGCGAAGCTTTTGAGCCGCATCGAGGCCATGAACGAAGCAAACGAAAAGAAAGTGCTCAAGACCTGGTCGAGAGCATCGACGATCTTCCCTCAGATGGTCGGTCACACGATCGCCGTCTACGACGGCAGGAAGCACGTTCCCGTATATATCACGGAGGACATGGTGGGCTGCAAGCTCGGCGAGTTCGCTCCCACGAGAACGTTCCGCGGTCATACGGCGAAGACCACGTCGCCTAAGAAGTGAGGAGGAAAGCAATGGCTGGCAATATGAAGAAGAAGGCCGCAAGAGTGGAAGAAAAAAGAGAAAAACGCCCTTACGCGGTCGCAAAGTATATCAGGATCTCCCCCTACAAGGTGAGAACGGTGCTCGACCTCATCCGCGGCAAGTCCGTGCAGGAGGCAGGCGCCATCCTCGACAACTGCCCCAACGGCGGTGCGGCTCCCACCAAGAAGGTGCTCATGAGCGCTGTCGCCAATGCGGAGCACAACCGCGGGATGGACAGGAACGATCTGTACGTTGCAGAGTGCTTCGCGAACGGCGGCACGATGTTAAAGCGCATGCAGCCCGTCTCCAAGGGCAGGGGCCACGCGATTTTGAAGAGAACGAGCCACATCACGGTCATCCTCGATGTGAAGCATACGGAGGGAATCTAACATGGGACAGAAAGTCAATCCTCACGGCCTGAGAGTGGGCGTCATCAAGCCCTGGGATACCCAGTGGTACGCCGACAAGAAGGAGTTTTCCGTTTACCTCAAGGAGGACTATTCCATCCGTACCTTCATCAAGAAGAAGTACTACGCGGCAGCGATCAGCAAGATCCTCATCGAGAGGGCTGCGGGCAAGATCGTCGTCACCGTCTACACGGGCCGTCCCGGCGTGCTCATCGGCAAAGCGGGTTCCGAGATCGAAGTCATCAAGAAAGACCTTGTAAAGCTCACCAAGGGCAAGCAGGTCATCATCAACGTCACCGAAGTTCGTAAAGTGGACGCAGACGCTCAGCTCGTTGCAGAGAGCGTCGCGGCACAGCTCGAAAAGCGTATGTCCTTCCGCCGTGCGATGAAGCAGGCGATCGGCAGGACGATGCGTTCGGGCGTGAAGGGCGTCAAGATGCAGGTCAGCGGCCGTCTCGACGGGCGCGAGATCGCAGGCACCGAGCACTATCTCGAGGGCAGCATCCCGCTTCAGACGCTGCGCGCCGACATCGATTACGGCTTCGCGGAAGCACACACCACCTTCGGCATGATCGGCGTCAAGTGCTGGATCTACAAGGGCGAAGTGCTCAAGGGCGCGAAGAGAGCGGAAGGAGGCAAGTAATGTTAATCCCGAAGAGAGTCAAGAGAAGAAAGCAGCACCGCCCCACGATGAAGGGCGCCGCTCACAAGGGCAATAAAGTGGCTTACGGCGAGTACGGTCTCGTCGCGGAACAGAGCGGCTGGATCAAGTCCAACCAGATCGAAGCAGCCCGTATCGCAATGACGCGTTTCATCAAGCGCGGCGGCAAAGTCTGGATCGACATCTTCCCCCACAAGCCCATCACCCGTCACCCTGCGGAAGCCCGTATGGGTTCCGGTAAGGGCGCGGTGGAATACTGGATCGCGGTCGTCAAGCCCGGCACCGTGATGTTCGAAATGGCGGGCGTGAGCGAGGAAGTCGCGCGCGAGGCAATGCGCCTTGCGGGCCACAAGCTCCCCGTCAAGTGCAAGTTCGTAAAGAAGGCGGACCTCGAAAATACTGCAGAAGGCGGTGAAGTCTGATGAAAGGGAACGAATTCCATAACATGACCGACGTCGAGCTCGCTGAAAAGCTGAAGGAGCTCAAGAGCGAGCTTTTCAATCTCCGTTTCCGTCACGCATCGGGGCAGCTCGAAAACCCCGTCTCGATCAGAACGTGCAAGCGGAACATCGCGCGCGTCAACACCGAGCTGCGTGCGCGTGAGTTAAAGGCAAAGGCATGAGGTGACGAAGATGGAAAGAAATCTTAGAAAAGAAAGAGTCGGCATCGTTGTGTCCGACAAGATGGATAAGACGGTCGTCGTCGCCGTGACGGACAAGAGCATCCACCCCGTCTACAAGAAGACGATCACCAAGACCCGCCGTTTCAAGGCGCACGACGAAGAGAACGAGTGCGGCATCGGCGATAAGGTCCGCATCGTCGAGACGAGAAAGCTCAGCAAAGACAAGAACTGGAGAGTTGCCGAGATCGTCGAGAAGGCGAAGTAAGGAGAAGGAGAACAAACTATGATACAACCTCAGACCAGGCTGAAAGCGGCGGACAACTCGGGCGCAAAGGAGCTGATGTGCATCCGCGTTCTGGGCGGCTCCTTCCGCAGAAGCGGCAATATCGGTGACGTCATCGTGGCGTCCGTCAAAACTGCGACCCCCGGCGGCGCCGTCAAGAAGGGCGACGTCGTAAAGGCGGTCATTGTCAGGAGCGCGAAGGGCATCCGCCGTCAGGACGGCACCTACATCCGCTTCGACGACAACGCTGCCGTCATCATCGACAGCCAGAAGCAGCCCAAGGGCACGCGTATCTTCGGGCCCATTGCAAGAGAGCTGAGAGAGAAGGACTACATGAGGATCATCTCCCTCGCTCCCGAGGTACTGTAAGGAGGCAATGGAATGAACGTCAAGATCAACGATACCGTACGCGTCATCACGGGCAAATATAAGGGCAAGGAAGGGAAGGTCCTTATGACCTCTCCCAAGCACAACACCGTCATTGTCGAGGGCGTCAACATCGTCCACAAGCACGAGAAGGCGAGAAGAGCCAACGAGACGAGCAAGATCGTCACCGAGGAAGCTCCCATCGACGTTTCCAACGTCGAAGTCGTGTGCGACAAGTGCGGCAAGGCGACGAGAGTCGCTCACGCAGTCATCGACGGCAAGAAGGTGCGCGTCTGCAAGAAGTGCGGCGCCGTCCTCGACAAGGCTTATTCCAAGAAGGCAAAGGCAGAAGCCGCCGCCTCGGAAGAAGCTCCCAAGAAGAGGGTGAGAAAGCGCAGCGCCAAGACTGCCGAAGTTGAAGAGACCGCCGAGAGCACGTCCGCTGTCACGGGCGAAGAATAAGGCCGGCGGGTAAGGAGTAAATATGGCAAAGAAGGAAAGCTCCGCAGTGGCGGAGGAAAAGGTCGCATCGGCTCCCAGCCGCGTGAAGGTGCAGTACGACAAGGAAGTCGTGCCCTACCTCATGAAGAAGTTCGGCTACAAGTCGGTCATGCAGGTGCCCCGCATCGAAAAGATCGTCATCAACACCGGCCTCGGCGACATCAAGGACAACCAGAAGTCCATGCAGATCACCGAAGGTGAGCTCAAGCTCATCACGGGTCAGAAACCCATCTACTGCAAGGCGACCAAGTCTGTCGCAAACTTCAAGGTGAGAGAGGGCATGAACGTCGGCCTCAAGGTCACGCTGCGCGGCAAGCGTATGTATGACTTCTACGACAAGCTCGTCTCCATCGCCCTTCCCCGCGTGCGCGACTTCCGCGGCGTTTCGCAGAAGGCGTTCGACGGCAGAGGCAACTACGCCCTCGGGCTCAAGGAGCAGCTCATCTTCCCCGAGATCACCTACGATCAGGTCGAGAAGATCCGCGGCATGGACGTTTGCATCGTCACGACGGCAAAGTCCGACGAGGAAGCGAGAGAACTTTTGACGGCACTCGGGATGCCCTTCAAGAAGTAAGGAGATACGACATGGCAAAGAAGTCAATGATCAATAAGCAGCAAAAGACGCCCAAGTTTTCCACGCGTGCCTACACCCGTTGCACGATCTGCGGAAGACCGCACGCCGTCCTGAGAAAGTACGGGATCTGCCGTATCTGCTTCAGGAACCTCGCATACAAGGGCCAGATCCCCGGCGTGAAGAAGTCGAGCTGGTAAGGAGGCAAGAGATGACAGATCCTATCGCAGATATGCTCACAAGAATCAGAAACGGCCTCACCGTACACAAGGAAACGGTGGAGGTGCCCTCCTCCAAGATGAAGTCTGCCATCGCGCAGATCATGCTCGAAGAGGGTTATCTCAAGGGCGTCGAGCTCGTCGAGGACGGCTTCAACGGCAAGCTCGTTCTCACGCTCAAATACACGGACGACAACCGCTCGGTCATCAGCGGCCTCAAGCGTGTCTCCAAACCCGGTCTCAGGACGTACAGCGGCGCTAAGGAAATGCCCAAGGTGTTGGGCGGCTTCGGCATCGCGATCGTCTCCACCAACCAGGGCATCATGACGGATAAGCAGGCAAAGCTCAAGAACGTGGGCGGTGAAGTGCTCTGCTACATCTATTAAGGAGGAAGCTATGTCGAGAATCGGTAAGATGAGCATCGCGCTTCCTCAGGGCGTAGATGTCAAATGTGAAAATTCCCTCATCACGGTCAAGGGCCCCAAGGGGACGCTGACGCGCGAGATGAAGGGCGCCATCGAATTCAAGACGGAGAACGGCCACCTCACCCTCGTCGCTCAGAACGAGGAGAAGGAAACGGGCGCTCTGCACGGCCTCTACCGTGCGCTCGTCGCAGGCATGGTGAAGGGCGTTTCGGAAGGGTACAGCAAGGCCCTCGAAGTCAAGGGCGTCGGCTGGAAGGCGGCGATGCAGGGCAACAAGCTCGTCCTCAACGTGGGCTTTTCCCATCCCGTCGAAGTCGCGCAGCCCGAAGGCATCAAGATCGAGTGCCCCACGCAGACGGATATCGTCGTTTCGGGCATCGATAAGGTGCTCGTCGGCCAGGTCGCGGCAGACCTTCGCGCCATCCGCGTTCCCGAGCCTTACCACGGCTACGGCATCCGCTACAAGGGCGAGCGCGTCGAGCATAAGGAAGGCAAGACGAGCGGCAAGGGCAAGAAGTAAAGGAGCGTATCATGATAACGAAAATCGATAAAAATTCGGTCAGACAGCGCCGCCACGCCCGTGTCCGCAAGCACGTTTCGGGCACGGCGGAAACGCCCCGTCTGAATGTTTACAGAAGTCTCAATCACATCTATGTGCAGGTGATCGACGACGTGAAGGGCGTGACGCTCGCGTCCGCCTCCACGCTCGAGAAGAGCATCCGCGAAGAGGTCGCCGGCAAGACCAAGACGGAAGCCGCCAAGATCGTCGGAAAAGCTGTTGCGGAGCGCGCCAAAGAGAAGGGGATCGCATCGGTCGTGTTCGACCGCGGCGGGTACCTTTACACGGGCCGCGTGAAGGCAGTTGCAGAGGGCGCTCGCGAAGCCGGGCTTGAATTCTAAGAGGAGAACATCATGGCAAGAGAAAACAGACCTCAGAGAAAACAGGATCAGGACGACGGTTTCATCAAGAAGCTGATCGGCATCAACCGCGTCAGCAAGACGGTCAAGGGCGGCCGCAATATGCGTTTTGCAGCGCTCGTCGTCGTCGGCGACGGCAACGGCAAAGTGGGCTACGGCCAGGGCAAGGCGAAGGAAGTTCCCGAAGCCATCGAAAAGGCCACCCAGGCAGCCAAGAAGAACCTCATCAGAGTGCCGATCGTCGATACGACCATCCCTCACGAAGTGCTCGGGAAGTTCGGCAAGGGCGCAGTCCTCATGATGCCCGCCGAAAACGGTACCGGCGTCATCGCGGGCGGCCCCGTGCGTGCGGTCATGGAAGCCGCAGGCATCAAGAACATCAGGACGAAGTCCCACGGTACGCAGAACCCCGTCAACTGCATCAAGGCAGTCGTCGCGGGCCTTGCGGAGCTCAAGACGGCGGAAGAGATCGCCGCGCTCCGCGGTAAGACCGTGGAAGAGGTCGTCGGCTAAGGAGGACGGAAATGGTTAAAGTTACACTTGTCAAGAGCACCATCGGCGAGGTCGAGTCCGTCAAGGCGACGGTGGCGTCGCTCGGGCTCAAGAAGATCCGTTCCGAACGCACGTTCGAAGACACGCCCGCCCTTCGCGGCAAGCTGAAGAAGGTGGAGCACCTCGTCAAGGTCGAGAACGTATAAGGAGACAGCAATGAGAATCGATACTATTTCTCCCGCCGAGGGAGCGAGAACTTCCGCAAAGCGCCTTGGCCGCGGCATCGGCTCCGGCCTGGGCAAGACGAGCGGCAAGGGCCACAAGGGCCAGTGGGCGCGTTCGGGCGGCGGCGTCAGGCCGGGCTTCGAAGGCGGTCAGATGCCCCTTGCAAGAAGGGTGCCCAAGCGCGGCTTCAACAATGCGTTCCGCAAGGAGTACGTCATCGTCAACCTCTCCGCACTTTCCGATCTCCCCGCAGGGACCGTCGTTGACTACGGTTTCGTCATGGAGAACGGTCTTGCGAAGGCAGTCAAGAACGATTCCGGGCTCAAAGTGCTCGGGAATGGCGAGCTGAAAGCGGCTCTCACGGTGAGGGCTGCAAAATTCTCCGCGTCTGCAAAGGCTGCGATCGAGCAGGCAGGCGGCACGGCGGAAGTGATCGAATGATCATGAGGCGCCCTTATTTTCAGGGGCGTCTTCCGTCGCTTTTCGCTTATCCTGCGGCAATCAACAGGAGTAAAACATGATTGAAACATTAAAAAACGCCTTCGCCAATAAGGACATCCGCAAGAAGATCCTCTTGACGCTGCTTCTTCTTATCGTGTTCCGCATCGGATGTTACATCCCCGTTCCGGGGCTGGCGCGCGGGCTCTTGTCGGATGCAGTCACCACGAACGACTTCCTGGGGCTGATGAGCGGCGTCACGGGCGGTGCGCTCGCGAACGGCACGTTGTTTGCGCTCGGGATCGGGCCGTACATCAACGCGTCCATCATCATCCAGCTGCTCACCGTCGGTATCCCCGCACTCGAGCGTCTCTCCAAGCAGGGCGAAGAGGGCAGGAAGAAGATCACCAACATCACCCGCATCATCACGATCGTGCTCGCCGTCATCCAGGCGGTCGGCATCATCGTCAACTTCGCGGGCGGCTTTACCGCCGACGTTTCGGACAGCTCCAGCATCCGCTGGGATCTCTTCTTCAACCAGAAGTGGCTCGGGATCGTCTACATGACGGTCATCTACACGGCGGGCGCCATGCTCGTCATGTGGCTGGGCGAGCGCATCACCGAGTACGGCGTGGGCAACGGCATCTCGCTCATCATCTTCGTGGGTATCATCTCCACGGCGGGGCTTTCCATCCTCGATAAGCTCACTTCGATCTCGGCGAACAACATCGCGCCCCTCTTCGAAGTCATCGGCTTCCTCGTGCTCGCCGTCGTCGTGTTCTTCTGCATCGTCTTTGTCGACCTTGCAGAGCGCAAGATCCCCGTGCAGTACGCAAAGCAGGTGCGCGGCACCAAGATGTACGGCGGCCAGTCTTCCGTCATCCCCATGAAGATCTCGGGGAGCGGCGTCATGCCCCTCATCTTCGCGTTCGCGATCATCTCCTTCCCCTCCATGATCATGAGCGTCGTTCCCGCATGGTCGGGCGCACTCACCTGGTGGAATCAGGTGTTCGGCTCGGGTACCTGGATCTACGTCCTCGTGCTCACCGTGCTCATCTTCGCGTTTGCATTCTTCTACGCGCAGATCCAGTTCAATCCCGAGGACGTCAGCCGGAGCATCCAGCAGAACGGCGGCTTCATCCAGGGCATCCGCCCCGGCAAGCCCACCGCACAGTACCTGCGCAAGATCAACAACCGCATCACTCTGTTCGGCGCAATCTACCTCACGATCATCGCGTTCATCCCTTCCCTCATCTTCAGCTTCGTCACGGTCGATCTCATCAACGTCTTCTCCACGACGGGTATCCTCATCGTGGTGAGCGTGGCGCTCGAGTTCGATAAGCAGCTCCAGTCGCAGATCATGATGAAGAACTACAAGGGATTCTTAAAATAAGTTACACGGAGGCAACGGTATGAATCTTATCCTTTTGGGCGCTCCCGGCGCAGGCAAGGGCACGCAGGCGACCAAGATCGCAGAGCGTTACGGCCTCGTGCACATCTCGACGGGCGACATCTTCCGCGCGAACATCAAGAACGGCACCGAGATCGGCAAGCTTGCAAAGTCGTATATCGACAAAGGCGAGCTCGTCCCCGACGAAGTGACCGTCGCGATCGTCAAAGACCGTCTCACCTGGGACGACGTCAAGAACGCGAAGGGGTATCTCCTCGACGGCTTCCCCCGCAACCTCTATCAGGCGGAGGAGCTCGATAAGTTCGCGGGGATCGACGGCGTCGTCAACATCAACATCGACTTCAAGCTGCTCATGGACCGCCTCTGCGGCAGAAGAGTGTGCTCGAAGTGCGGCGAGAGCTATCACGTCTCCACCCTGAACGGCGCGACGACGTGCGCACGCTGCGGCGGCGAGCTCTATCAGCGCAAGGACGACAATCCCGAGACCGTTTCCAGCCGCCTCAACGTCTACAACGAGCAGACGGCGCCCCTCATCGACTACTACACGAAGAAGGGCATCATCCTCAACGTCACGGGCACCGAGGCGCCCGCCGAAGTGCTGTTCGAGCAGGTCAAGGCCTTGCTCGACAAGCTGAACGGCTGATATGGTACACGTCAAGAGCGAGGAAGAGATCGAACTGATGCGCGCCCCGTGCGCCATCGTCAGGGACTGTCTTTCCTTCGTGGGCGAGCGAATCAGGCCCGGCATGACGACGGGCGAAGTGGACAAGCTCGTCTACGATTTCATCAAAGCGAGCGGCGCCGAGCCGAGCTGTCTCGGCTACGGCGGCTTCCCCGCAAGCGCCTGCGTCTCCGTCAACGAAGTCGTGGTGCACGGCATCCCGGATGATCGGGTCCTCGAAGAGGGCGACATCGTCAGCGTGGACCTCTGCGCCTACAAGAACGGCTTCCACGGCGACGGCGCCCGCACCTTCGCGGTGGGGGAGATCTCCCCCGAGAAGAAAAAGCTCATCCGCGTGACGGAAGAATGCTTCTTCAAGGCGCTCGAAGGGCTCAGGGCGGGCACGCCCCTCTTCGACATCGGCTATCGGGTGCAGACGCACGCCGAGAGCAGCGGCTTTTCCGTCATCCGCTCCTATACGGGGCACGGCATCGGACGGGAGATGCACGAAGACCCCTCCGTCTACAACTTCGGAAGAAGAGGGACGGGGATGCGCCTCAAAGCGGGCACGGTCATCTGCATCGAACCGATGATCGCGATGGGGGATTGGCGCGTGAACGTCCTCGACGACGGCTGGACGGCAGTCATGGCGGATAAGAAGCCCGCCGCGCATTACGAAAACACCGTGGTCATCCGCGAGGACGGCACGGAGATCTTGACGCTCTGAGCGTACCAATATCAATCGGAGGAGTTTATGTCCAAGGACGACGTTATCGAAGCGGAAGGCAAAGTCATCGAGGCGCTGCCCAACGCAACGTTTAAGGTAAGGCTTTCCAACGGTCATGTGATCACCGCATACATCTCCGGAAAGCTGAGAATGAACTACATCCGCATCATCGAGGGCGATTCGGTCAAGCTCGAGATGAGCCCCTACGATCTTACCAAGGGGCGGATCACCTGGCGGAGCAAGTCCTGACCGAGCAGCGAAAAAATTTACGCCCCGCGCCCGGACGCGGCAGGGGACGAGGAGGAATCAGTTATGAAAGTCAGACCTTCCGTGAAGCCTATGTGCGATAAGTGCAAGGTCATCAAGAGAAACGGCAAAGTCATGGTCATCTGTTCCAAGAACAAGAGCCATAAGCAGAGACAGGGCTAAAATTTGCCCTCAAAGCGGGCATCGTGCAAGTAAAATCACTTGACAGCCGGCACGAGATCGTGCTATAATGCCCTGTATGTGACATATCGCAGATGAAGCTGAGTTTCCGCACCCCAAAGTGCGGAAAGTCGGCTTGCTTTGCGCTTAAAAGTCAAAAAGGGCATCTTGCTTTGAAAACAAGGGAGCCATGCGGCGCGATATTTTCCACTGTCCGCTGCGGGATCCGTTTCGATAGAAAAAATATACCAACCAAAAAAAACCGGAGGTTTCATCAATGGCACGTATTGCCGGTGTCGATCTTCCCAACGAAAAGCGCGTGGAGATCGGACTCACCTACATTTACGGGATCGGGCTCACCACGTCCAAGAAGATCCTCGAAGCGACGGGCATCGACCCCGACACGAGAGTCAAGGACCTCGATGAGAACGACGTTTCCAAGTTAAGAGAATATATCGACCACCACTATGTCGTGGAGGGCGAGCTCCGCAGCCAGGTCAGCCTGAACATCAAGCGTCTCATGGAGATCGGCTGCTATCGCGGCGTGCGCCACAGAAAGGGTCTTCCCGTCCGCGGGCAGAGCACCAAGCGCAACGCGAGGACGAGAAAGGGTCCCCGCCGCACCGTTGCGAACAAGAAGAAGTAAGGAGTGAGCTATGGCAGATAAGAGAAAGACAGTCGTCTCGCGCAAGCGCAGAGAACTGAAGAAGGTAGATAAAGGACAGGTCCACATCCAGTCCACGTTCAACAACACGCTCGTCACCATCACCGATATGAGCGGCAACGCGATCTCCTGGTCGAGCGCAGGCTCGCTCGGGTTCCGCGGTTCGAGGAAGGGCACGCCGTTCGCTGCACAGATGGCAGCGGAAACGGCTGCAAAGGCTGCAAAAGAGCACGGCCTCCGTTCCGTCGAAGTGTATGTCAAGGGCCCCGGCGCAGGCAGAGAGTCCGCGATCCGCGCGCTTGCCAACTGCGAGCTCGACGTCACGCTCATTTCCGACGTTTCGCCCATCGCGCACAACGGCTGCAGGCCCCCCAAGCGCAGAAGAGTTTAAGGAGAGTAGAACATGGCAGTTTACAGAGACGCAAAATGCAAGCTTTGCAGAAGGGAGGGCGCGAAGCTCTTCCTCAAGGGCGAAAAGTGCTATATGGACAAGTGCCCCTTCAACAAGCGCCCCACGGCTCCCGGCCAGCACGGCGCGGGCAGGAAGAAGGTCTCCGAGTACGGGCTCCAGCTTCGTGAGAAGCAGAAGACGAAGCGCATCTACGGCGTGCAGGAAGGCCAGTTCCGCCACTACTACGAAGTTGCGGACCGCATGAAGGGCATCACGGGTGAGAACATGCTCTCCCTGCTCGAGCGCCGTCTCGACAACGTCGTCTTCCGTATGGGCGTCGGCGCATCGCGTACGCAGGCCCGTCAGCTCGTCAACCACGCCCACTTTACCGTGAACGGCAAGACGGTCAACATCCCTTCCTACAGCGTGAAGGCAGGCGATGTCATCGCCGTCAAGGAAAGCAGCAGAAACAATAAATTTTTCGAACAGATCAAGACGATGAAGGTTGCGAATATGCCCAAGTGGCTGGAATTCGACCCCGAGAAGCTGGAAGGCAAAGTGCTTGCCCTTCCTACCCGTGAGGACGTCGACAGCCAGATCGCAGAGCATATGATTGTCGAGCTGTACTCCAAGTAATCAATAAAAGGAGGATCACGATATGATCGAAATGGATATGCCCAAGATCGAGGTGACGGAAAACGAGGAAAGATCGTATGCAAAGATCGTCGTCGAGCCGCTCGAGAAGGGCTTCGGTCTTACCATCGGCAACTGCCTGAGAAGGATCCTTCTTTCGGCATTGCCCGGCGCCGCCGCACAGGGGATCAAGTTCATGGACGGAAGTGTCAAGCACGAATTTTCCGCCATCCCCGGAGTGAAGGAGGACGTGACCGAGATCATCCTCAACTTAAAGCTCCTCGCCATCAAGACCAAGATCACCGATAAGGACTATACGAAGACGCTTCGTCTTTGCAAGGAAGGCCCCGCGGTGATCACGGCCGCCGATATCGCGCAGGATGCCGAAGTGGAGATCGTCAATTCCGACCAGTACATCTGCACGGTGGACGAGGGCGGAAAGATCGACATGGAGATCACCATCGGCAGAGGCAGAGGCTACAAGCCCGCCAAAGAGAACAAGCAGCCCATCATCGATTACATCCCCATCGATTCCATCTATACGCCCGTGCAGAAGGTCAACTACAACGTAGAACCCGCGCGCGTGGGGCAGAACATCGATTACGATCGGCTGACCATCGAGGTGTGGACGGACGGCACCTTCTCCGGAAGAGAGATCGTCTCCCTCGCGGCAAAGATCATGCAGGATCACATCAACCTGTTCGTCAACCTGTCCGATACGATCAAGGATATGGACATCCTCGTCAAGACGGACGACGACAAGCAGCAGCAGATCCTCTCCATGAAGATCGAGGATATGGATTTCTCTGTCCGTTCCTACAACTGTCTGAAGAGAGCAAACATTCACACGGTGGAAGACCTGATCAGCAAGTCCGAAGACGAAATGCTCAAGGTGCGCAATCTTGGCGAGAAGTCGCTCGACGAAGTCATTGCAAAGCTCAAATCCTACGGTCTTTCGCTGGAAAAAAAGGAGGATTAAAAAATGCCGGGTAAATTGGGCAAGACCACAAAGCAGAGAATGGCTTTGTTGAGAGGGCAGGCGTCCCAGCTCCTGTGGTACGGCAGGATCGAGACGACGCAGGCCCGTGCAAAGGAGCTGCGCTCCTATGTTGAAAAACTCATCACCAAGGCGGTGAACACCTACGACGACGTCGTCGAATACGAAGTCGTCGCCAAGGATAAGAAGGGCAAGGAAGTCAAGACGACTTCCGTCAAAGACGGCCCCAAGAAGCTTGCGGCACGCCGCCAGATCATCGCGAAGACCTACGATCTTCAGGAGATCAAGGCGTTCGGCGAGAGCAAGAAGGCGTACAAGGAGCGCACCGCGCAGGTGCAGCATCCCCTTGTGGAGAAGCTCTTCAATGAGATCGCTCCCAAGTACGCACAGCGCAAGGAAGAGCTCGGCCAGGGCGGCGGCTACACGAGGATCTATCTCCTCGGTCAGCGCCGCGGCGACGCTTCCGAAAAGGCAGTCATCGAGCTCGTCTGAGTTCATTTTAACACCGAAAAGACCCGTGTCCCCACGGGTCTTTTTCCTTGTTTTGGGCGCCCTCTCGAGGGAGCTGTCTCATCACGCGGCGTATGCCGCTGATGAGACTGAGGGAGTAAAATACAGGGCTCCCGCAAAAATCGCATGGCGAGGTTTGCGGGAAGAGGAGCAGCAGGCGCATAGGGTCATGCGGCAAACGAAGCGCGCCGCAGACCAAACCGCCTTGCCGCGACGAAGGCGCCTTCTCGAGGGGCGAGCGATTACCCTCCCATAGCCTCCCCTGTGTAAGGGGCGAGCAAGTGTTTTTTTCATAGCCCTCCCTGTGTAAGGGAGGGTGCCGAGCAAAGCGAGGCGGGAGGGTTGTAAAGGCGTGGGATACGCGTGCGCAACAATGCTTGCGCCTTGCTTTGCGACAAGTCATTGCCGGATTTTCGCCTTCTCCCATAGCCTCCCCTGTGTAAGGGGTGAGCAAGTGCTTTCTTGCAAAGAGCCCGGTGGGCTCTTTGCCACTTGCGAACTTGGAAATGCCCCATTGTTCGGGGCGTTTCAGGGCTCCCGCGCAGATGCGAAGCAGATGTGTGGGAAGAGGAGACGCAAGCCGAGCGGTCAAGCCGCGAGGAACGCAGCGGCGGACAAACGGGCTTTGCGGCGACGAGAGCGCGGTCTCTACCGCGCGAGACGGTGGCTTGCCAAAGGCAAGACGGAAGGGTTGTCATGCCCTCACGGCGCCATAGGCTCCCTTGTGTAAAGGGAGCTGTCACGAAGTGACTGAGGGATCGTTCCCTGCTTTTTCAAATATCAGACCCTTCCGAGCACATGGTCGACCGAGCAGCCAAAATGATCAGCTATACGCACGAGACTGTCGGCAGAGGGCAGGCACTTGCCCGTGAGCCAATGATAAAACACGCTCCACGATATGCCCGTATCGTTGACAAAGCGATATTGACTTTGACTCGCCTCCCGCAAAAGAGCGCGCAGCCGCTCCCCGAACGGAGGCGCAGGTTTATACTCGACTTCTTCCTGCGGATATTCGGTCAACCCCAACACAAAGTCCGCCGAGCAATGAAAATATTCCACGAGCGATAAAAGCGTTTCAAAATTGGGAGCCCTGCTGCCCGTCAGATACGACGACAATTTGGAACTGCACGTTTTGATTTCTTGGGCAAGCGCCGTCTGCGTCAGACCCCGTTCATCCAATAGCTCCTGCAAGTTTTCCGCGACTTTCGACAAATTAACCATAGAATAGACCTTTTTCTACAATCTATTCTCTTCTGAATTGAAAGAAAATGTTTGCATTCTTTCAGTTGAGAAGTTATACTATTGTCAAATAAGTCGATCTGCGCAGAGAACTTATTATTTTCAAACAAAGGAGCACTACAAAAGTATGCTGCAATCGCAAGAGAAAAATCAAACGATGGACGAAACCCGTCTTTTAGAAGAACTTTTGCTCGCCGTGCGCGACGTTTTTGACTGCCTCATCGTGCAAAGCGGGCAAAAAGCCCTTCTGCATTTTGAAGAAGGCGTCTTCTGCCTTTCCCTGCAAAATCTGCCGACACGGGATGGCACATAAGAGGATACCCCCATAAAACGCAGGCGGCGCGGCGGAATGCTCCGCCGCGCCGAAAAAGATACGCCGCGGGGCGGACGCTGTTCGCGTCCGCCCCGCGGCATTTCAAATATCAGACCCTTCCGAGCACATAGTCAACGGAACAATGAAAATAGTTCGCGAGCCGCACGAGACTTTCCACGGTCGGCTGCGTCTTCCCGTTATGCCAACGATTGACCGTCTTTTCCGAAAGTCCCGTCTCCTTTTCGAGCCGATATTTCGTCGTCTTGAAATTGTGCAGCAAAAAGGTGAGCCGCTCGGCAAAAGGCGGCCGCTCCTTATAAGTTTCCTCCGTCAACAGATCGGTCAATCCCAACAGATAATCGGTCGAACAGTGAAAATGGTCGGCAAGCTTTACGAGCGTATCGACGTATGGAAGCCCGTCTCCGCGCAGCAATGTCAGGATCGTAGAGGCGTCGATGCCCGTCGCTTTGGCAAGGGCAGGCGCATTGATCTCCGCCTCCTGCATCAAGTCTTTCAGATTCTCCGATAATTTCGACATAATTCCCCAAAAATAGTGGTATTTCGTCAATAAATTATCGGACAAACTCCCCTGATTTTGTTGATTCAGGGGAGTTGGAACGGTATACTATTCTTACAAAAGCAATGCGCGCAGCTTTTGTCAAATCAAAAATAAGGAGCACTACAAAAGTATGCTGCAATCGCAAGAGAAAAATCAAACGATGGACGAAACCCGTCTTTTAGAAGAACTTTTGCTCGCCGTGCGCGACGTTTTTGACTGCCTCATCGTGCAAAGCGGGCAAAAAGCCCTTCTGCATTTTGAAGAAGGCGTCTTCTGTCTTTCCCTGCAAAAGCTGCCGACACGGGATGGTACATAAGAGGATACCCCCCATAAAACGCAGGCGGCGCGGCGGAATACTCCGCCGCGCCGCTTTCTCTCTATCCTCTCCCCCCGCGCAAGCTTTGCGTGCGCCTGCATATACTGATAGGATGAAACACATCCTCTTCTGCGGCGGGGGGAGCGCGGGGCACACCGTGCCAAACCTTGCCGTCATGCAAGAACTTGAAGGCAAGTGCCGCCTTACCTATGCGGGGAGCAGCGGCGGCATCGAAGAACGGCTCGCAAAAGAGGCGGGCTATCCCTTTTACGGCATCCCCTGCCCCAAACTCGTGCGCAGCCTCACGCCCAAAAACCTCACGCTGCCCTTCCGCATGGTGCAGTCGGAGCGGCGCGCCTTCGCCCTCCTAAAAGAGCTGAAGCCCGACCTCGTCTTTTCCAAGGGGGGATACGCGAGCCTGCCCTATCTTTTCGCTGCCCGCCGCCTGCACATCCCCGCCCTCACGCACGAGAGCGACCTTTCCCCCGGCCTTGCGACCCGCCTTATGGCGCGCCGCTGCAAGTTCGTCCTCACCTCCTTCGAGGAGACCGCCCGCCGCTTTGCAAACGGCAGATACGTGGGCTCGCCCATGCGAAAAGAGCTATTTGCGGGCAGCGCGAGCCGCGCCCGCGCAAGATACGGCTTCAAAAGGGGAACGCCCGTGCTCCTTGTCCTCGGCGGGGGGAGCGGCAGCCGTACCCTCAACGAGGCAGTGAGAGCGCATCTTCCCGCCCTTCTCAAACAGTTCCAGATCCTGCACCTTTGCGGGAAAGGCAGCCCTCTTCCCAACGCGCCGTCAGACGTGCCGCGCGGATATACGGCGCTTTCCTACGAGCCCGATATGGCAAGCGCCTATGCGGCGGCGGACTTCGTCCTCTCGCGGGCGGGCAGCAACACGGTGTTCGAGGTGCTCGCCCTCAGAAAGCCAGCCCTTCTCGTGCCCCTCGAGCGCGCCTCCCGCGGCGACCAGCTCGAAAACGCCCGCTATTTCGAAGAGCGCGGGCTCTGCCATATCCTGCGCGAACGCGAGCTCGCCCGCCCCGACGCCCTCCCTGCGGCGCTCTTTGCGCTTCGAAATGACGAGGCGCTTCGGGCGCGCCTTGAACATACCCCCGTCCAAAACGGCACGCCCGCTGTCTTGTGCGCCATCGAAGAAACGCTCGGCACGCTCTGACCCGAAAGCCCGCTTGCCCTGACGCGAAGCGCGCGGGCGCGCTGTAAGTCTTTTACGGGGCGCGCCGCCTGCGCTTCGCAGGCGGCGCGCCCCTCTTTTCACCCGAATAAGTCGGAATGCAGGATAAAGTCGGGGACTTCCCCTGAAAGCACGCTCTCGATGATCATCACCTCGGCGCTCTCGGAAAATTCGCTCGTGCCCGCAGGGAGCACGACGGTGATGTCGAGGACGATGTCGAGGTAGACGGCATGGCGCGTCTGATTGATGCCCGCCGAGGTGAAGGCGGAGCGGAAGGAGCAGTGCGCCGCGCCCACGGGCAGCAGCTTGAAGGTGACGGGCGGGCCGAAGCCCGAGAGCGCCTCGATGCCCGAAAATGCCCCGAGCGGCACCTTGACGCCCGCTTCGGAGAGCACCCCGAAATTCTTCTGCGCAAGGTATGCCGCATCCCGCGCGATGGTGTTGATGCGCTGCGCGTCGGCGGTCATCGCCGCGATCTCCCCCGTATCGCTCCGTTCCACTTGGATGAGATCGTCATACCCGACGCCCGAGAGCGTCGCCTCGATCGCATCGTGCATGGCGGAGGCGGCATTGGCGCGGAGCGCCGCCTCTGCGACCGAGCGGATGACGCCCGCCGCGCTGAAAAAGAGCCACAGGGCAAGCGCGAGCGGCAGCAGCACGAGCAGAGCAAAGAAAATGCGCCGCCTCCATCTCGTCCGCGGCGTCACATAATGTCTCACGCCTCATCTTATGCCGCGCACCGCGCAAAAAGAACGGCACGCCGTCTTATGCCTTCCCGTTCAATCAAAGAGCGTCTCCCGGCGATCGCCGAGGTACGACGCAAAACACATTTCGATCTGTTCCCGGCTCGTCTTCTCTTCCGCGAGCGGTGCAGGCAGTTCTTCCATCCCGAAGTAAGCGATCTCCGTCGTTTCGCTGTTCGGGACAAAAGATCCGCCGATCACTTCGCATAAAACAAATATTTTACACACCCCATAGGCATAGACGGGAACATTGTGTTGATTTCTGTCCTGCACGGCAATGAGCCTGACCGCTTTCGCAGTCAGCCCCGTCTCTTCCCTGACTTCTTTTACCGTATTGGATGCGACCGATTCGAGGACATCGCACCAGCCGCCCGGAAGCGCCCAGGTGCCGTTCTTCTCGTGTACCAATAAGATCTTATCGTCCCGAAAAATCGCGGCCCGCGTATCCAGCTTGGGCGTCTGATAGCCCGTCTCGCTGCAAAAGAGTCCTTTCACTCTTTCAAGAGAAAGTCCCGACTTCTTGGAAAGCATTTCCGCCGCGATCTCGCGCAGCCGCTCGTAGCGCTCGATATCATACACATTGTCCGTATAAGCAAGCCCCGCCTGGGCAAGGCTTTGGATCTCGATCGCCCACTTCAGCCATTGTTCCATTCCTTTTCTCCCCGCTCCGGCATTTCCGCCGGACGCTGCACATGGTCATAGCTCATGATAACATCTCCGATGCAAAAAGTCAATCGTCCACATAACGGAGCTCTGCCGAAAAAAGCCTTGGGATCAAACGGCACGCTTCGCCCCTGTTTTGCATACAATGGAGCATGGAACTTTTTGAAAAGCAATATTCACGGGAAAAGGCCGTCGCCTACGCGCGCCGCTGGGCGTTCGGAAGAAACCCCGACTACTACGATTTTTCCCGCCTCGGCGGGGACTGCACCAACTACGCCTCGCAGGTGCTCTTCGCGGGCGCGGGCGTCATGAACTTCACCCCCACTTACGGCTGGTACTACCGCTCGCTCAACGACCGCACCCCTTCCTGGACGGGCGTCGAATATCTTTTTAACTTCCTCATCTCGAACGATGGCGAAGGCCCGTACGCGAAGGAAGTCCCCCTCGAAGAGCTTGAAAAGGGCGATCTTGTGCAGCTCGGCAGAGCCACGGGAGACTGGTACCACACGCCCGTCGTCGTGGGCTTCAAGGACGGAGAAATTCTGGTGGCGGCGCACTCCTACGACGCCTACAACCGCCCGCTCTCCACCTACCCTGCGGCGAAATTCCGCGGGCTGCACATCCTCGGCGTGCGCGAGAAAAAGACGCAAACTACATAACTTTTCAGTAAAAAGCGGTGCCAAGGAGCACCGCTCTTTTGTGAAAATGTGTTGATTTTGGCGAAAAATAAAGTGAATTCGGGCAAAAATAAAGTGAAAATGCCGCTCAACAGTGTGAAAATTTGCCCGTTCTTCCCCTATTCCATGCCCTTTTCCTTGCGGATGCGCTTAACTTCCCGCTCGAACCCGTTCTCACCCGGCGTATAGTAAACGCGGTCTTTGAGCTCGTCGGGAAGGTACTGCTGCTTGACCCAGCCGCCGAAATCGTGCGGGTAGAGGTAGTTCTTCCGCTCCGCCTTCCGCTTGTCGTCCCCGTAGGAAATATCGCGCAAATAGGGCGGGACCGCCCCCAAAGGCGCCTCTTTGGCGTCCTTTTGCGCCGCAAACATGGCGACCTTCGTCGACTGGCTCTTGGGCGCTTCCGCAACGTAAATGACGGCTTCCGAAAGGGGCAAAAGCCCCTCGGGCGCGCCTAAGTGCTCGAAGGCGGTGAGGGCGCTCGTTGCGACGGTGAGGGCGTTCGGGTCTGCAAGCCCCACGTCCTCGGCGGCGTGTACGACGGTGCGCCGTAAGATGAGGCGGGGGTCGCATCCCCCTTCGATGAGCCGCATGGCGTAGTAGAGCGCGGCGTTCGAGTCGCTCCCGCGCAGCGATTTGCAGAACGCGGAGAGCATATCGTAATATTGGTCTTCGCTGAAGGCGAGCGAGCGCCTGCCCGTCGAATTTTCCGCATCCCGAAGGGTCACGCGGATGCGCCCGTCGCTCCCCGGCGGCGTCGTGAGGACGGCGAGCTCCAACGCGTTGTAGGCAAAGCGCAGATCTCCCGCCGCCGCCCTTGCGATATGCTCCATCGCCTCTTCGTCCGCTTCCGCCATGTAATTGCCGAGGCCCTTGCGCTTATCTTTGAGCGCCCGGGAAAGCGCCTTTAAGATGTCGCTCTCTTTGAGCGGCTCAAATTCGAACACACGGCATCTTGAGACGATGGCGGGCGTCATGGAAGCGTACGGATTTTCCGTCGTCGAGCCGATGAAGATGAGGATGCCCTGCTCGACGGAAGGGAGCAGGGAATCGAGCTGCGCCTTGTTGAAGCGGTGGCACTCGTCTAAGAGGAGGTAGGTGCGGCGGCCGCGAAGGCGCAGGTTTTCCCGCGCTTCCTCGACGGCGCGGCGCACGTCCGCAACGCCCGCCGTCACCGCGTTGAGGCGCACGAACTCCCCCTCCGCCTGCGCGGCGATGACGTTGGCAAGCGTCGTCTTGCCGCAGCCGGGCGGCCCCCAGAAGATGCAGCTGCCCAGACGGTCGAGCGAGATGGCGCGGCGGAGGAGCGAGCCTTCCGCGACGAGCTTTTCCTGCCCCACAAAATCTTTGAACGAGGAGGCGCGCATGCGCTCGGCGAGCGGCTTTGCCTTCTCCTCGTTGTCGTTGAAGTCGAAAAGATCGGTCATGCCTCACTTCCCCTCGGGGCGCCCTCGCCCTTGACTTCTGTTTCCCCATCGACGAGCGCCTTGATCTCGTCGCGGTACTTTACCCCGAGCTCGTAGCCCTTGTCGAGCGCGAAATCGAGGTTCTTGACGAGGTACTGATCCATCGCGCCGAGCTCGGGCTCCAGCCACAGGTCGATATAGCGGGCGCGCGAGCGTTTCTTCCTCTGCGTGAGGCGGGTATCCATGATGTCGATGCAGCGAAGGAGGGTATCGACGAGGTTGGGCGACGCCTTCTTTGCGGTGAGATCGCCCAGAACGTCGACGGCGACGATGACTTCGGCGCCCATCTCGCGCACTTCCTTCGTGGGAACGCGCTCTAAGATGCCGCCGTCCACGAGCGTCTTATCGCCGATGACGGCGGGCGTGAACGCTCCGGGGATGGAGCTCGAAGCGAGGATGGCGTCGATGACGCTGCCCTCCTTGAGTTCGACCACCTTCCCCGCCGCAAGATCGACCGCGATGCAGGAGAACGGGATCTTAAGGTCTGCAAAGGTGATGTTGCCGAGATGCTCTTCCAGGAGCTGGCGCGCCTTGTTGAAGCGCAGGAGCCCGTTGGCGCGGATGGGATTGATGTTGAGCGTCGCGATCTTGGAAAGCTTCAAAGAGAGCGCGACTTCCCTCAGCGTTTCGAGCGGGAGCCCCGCGCAGTAGCACGCCCCCACGATAGCGCCCATCGAACAGCCCGTCACATAGTCGGGACGAATGCCCGCTTCTTCGAGCGCCTGCAAAAAGCCGATGTGCGCGATGCCGCGCGCCCCGCCCGAACCGAGGGCGAGCCCCAAAGTTTTGCGCATAATCTCCTCCTTCGGGGCGTAGGGTAACGTATGCCCCGTATGAAAAAAATAACGTCCGCCGCCGCTTTTTTGCTGCTCGTTCTCTTTGCGGCGGTCTTTCTCTCGTCGCCCGCCCGCTTTGGGCAGAGCGTTATGAACGGTCTTATGCTGTGGCTCAGCGCCATTGTGCCGACGGCGCTTCCTTTGCTTGTCGTCCTTTCGCTGATGGTGCGCTCGCCCGCTTTTTTCGCGGTCACAAGGCGGCTCTCCCCTTTTGCAGAAAAACTCTTCCGCATCCCGGGCGCGGGAGCGGGCGCCATGCTGCTTTCGCTCCTTTCGGGCTATCCCGCGGGCGCGAGGACAGTCGCGGAGCTCGCTTCGGACGGACGCCTCAAAAAGGGCGACGTCTTTTACACTGCCTGCCTTGCCTCAACGTCGGGGCCTGCGTTCTGCCTCGGCGCGGCGGCAGCAATGTTCGGCTCGTCCGCAGCGGGGATCGTTCTCTTTTGTTCGCATCTTTTAGCGGTGTGGAGCGCAGGGATTTTGCTCCCCCGCCTCACGCGGCACAAAGCAGTGCCCGCGCCGCCGCCCCTGCCCAAAGCGCGGGAGCCCTTCTCGGCGCTCCTGATCTCCGCCGTACAGGCGGTGCTCTCGGTGGGGGCGCTCATCGCGCTCTTTTTCTGCCTCAAAGAGATGCTCTTTTCCCTTCTCCCGCCCCTTTCGGGGTACGGGGAGGGCGTCCTTTCGGGGCTTTTGGAGGTGACGGCGGGCGTTTCGGCGCTTGCAAAGCTGAAAACGCCGCTTTCCCTCGCCCTTGCCGCCGCAGAGGTGAGCTTCGGCGGACTGTGCGTCAACGCGCAGCAGCTCTCCTTCCTTACGGGAACGGGCGTGAAAGCGCTGCCCTTTCTCCTTGTCAAGGGTGCGCACGGGCTGCTCGCCTTTGCGTTTTGCTATCCCCTCGCGCTGCTTATATTCCCCGTTCAGTAGGCGCCGATGATATGGAACTGGCGGCAGAACGCCTCCGCCTCTTTCAGGGCGGAAACGACTTCATCTCGGGCGATGTCGCCGTCGATCTCGATGAAGAAGCGGTACTCGCCGAACACGTCGCGGATGGGGCGGCTCTCGATGCGGGTGAGGTTGATGCCCGAGCGGGCAAAGACGCCCAAAAGCTCGTACAAAGAGCCGGGGCGGTGCTTGCAGGTGGCGCAGAAGAACACTTTTTCGCTGCGCTTCGGATGCGCTTCCTCCCGCCGCACGAGGCGCAGAAAGCGCGTGAAGTTGCGCTTTTCGTCGGCAATGTTCTCCTTCGAGAGCACGACGCCCTGCGTTTTCACATGCGCGCCGACGATGCCCGCCGAATGCGCGTCGAGCTTTTCGAGGCTCTCCGCCGTGGAGCGGGTGTAGAGGAGCTTGGCGTTCGGGAAGTGCGTATGAAGATACTCCGCACACTGGCCGATCGCCTGTTCGTGCGAATAGATGCGCTCGACCGCATCGCAGGAAACGCCCTCGAGCGTTGCGAGGCGGTGGTCGATCGCAAGGACGAGCTCTTCGACGGCGAAGGGCGCGTCGGGGCGTTCGAGAAGGTCTAAATTCTTCAAAACGCCCCCCTGGATGGAATTTTCGATGGGCAGAACGGCAAAGTCCGCCTCCCCCTTTTGAAGGGCGGAGACGGCGGCGTAAAAGTCGGGGCAGAGGACGATCTCCCCCTCTCCCCCCGAAAAGCGCAGGGCGGCGAGCTCGGAATAGCTCCCCTTGGGTCCGAGACAGCTATAGCGCGCGCTCATGCCTTCTCCGCAATGTCGAGGATGAGCCGTTCGGTATCCTCCCAGCCGAGGCAGGGATCGGTGATGGACTGCCCGAACACGATGTCGTGCTTCTGATTGCCCTCGACGAGGAAGCTTTCGATCATGAACCCCTTGACGATCTGCTTGAAGTCCGCATCGTAGAGGCGGTTCTGCATGACCTCCTCGCAGATCCTGATCTGCTGGCGGAACTGCTTGCCCGAATTGGAGTGGTTGGCGTCGATGATGACGGCGGGGTTTTTGAGCTCGCCGTTGGAGCGGCGGTAGCCTTCGAAGACGCGCATCACCGTCTCGTAATGGAAGTTGGGAATGTCGTTGCCGTAGGAATCGACCATGCCCCGAAGGACGGCGTGAGCGTATTCGTTGCCGTCCGTCGCCACCTGATAGTTGCCGTATTTGAAGACCTGCGGGCTCTGCGCCGCATAGACGGAGTTGAGCATAACGGGGATGCTGCCGCCCATGGGGTTCTTGATGCCGACGGGAAGATCGATGCCGCTCGAAACAAGGCGGTGCATCTGATTTTCGCTCGAACGCGCCCCCACGGCGATATACGTCAAAAGATCTTCGAGGAAGGGATAGTTTTCGGGATAGAGCATCTCGTCCGCCGCCGAAAGCCCGCTCTCCTCGATGGCGCGGATGTGCAGCTCGCGGATGGTGCGGATGCCGCGGACGATGTCTTCCTTGTTTTCGGGGTCGGGCTGGGAGAACATCCCCTTATAGCCCACGCCCTTGGTGCGCGGCTTGTTGGTGTAGATGCGGGGGACGAGGACGAGCTTATCCTTGACGCGCTCGTTGAGCTTGCCCAAACGGCGCACATATTCGAGCACGGGCGCGCTCTCGTGCGCGGAACAGGGCCCGATGATGAGGAGGAGCTTATCGGTGCGCCCTGCGATGACGTCCATCGTAAGGCGGTCGCGCTCCTTCTTGATAGCGGTGAGTTCTTTGGTCAGCGGCAGCTCATCGCGCAGCTGCTCGGGGGAAGGGATGTGAGCCTGTCTTGTGAACATAGAGTAAAATATATCTCCTTAGAGTAACTTCTGAAAAGCAGTCGCGGCCGAGACGCGAAGAGCGAGGAAAACTTGAAGGAGCTTACCAGGGTTCCCGCAAAGATTTTGCGAAGCAAAAGATTTGTGGGAAGAGGAGGGGCAGGCGTTAAATGCGCGGCGTTTGCCGTAAGGTGAACGCCCGCAAAATTTGCCTTGCTCCGACGAACAAGTGACTGAAAGTTGCCGCAGCTCGACAAAGTATTCGGCCGATGAATGCTTTTCACGCTTGGGTGATGTAAGAGTAAACTGCCGCGGGGACGTATTGAGCAAACGGCTTCCCGAACGAAATACAGTTTTTGACTAAGGTCGAACTGATGTGCAGATGCTCCTTCTCGCAGGGGAGATAGAGGGTGATCATCTCCTTATCGAGATCGCGGCTCGCGTAAAAATCGGCGTTCTCGTACTCGAAGTCCACCGTATTGCGCAGCCCGCGCACATAGAAGCGGGTGTTTTCCTTTTTCAAAAGGTCGACGATGACGCCGTCCCATGCGAGCACTCTGACGCGCGGCTCGTTTTCATAGGTCTTCTGCACCATTTGAAGGCGCTCTTCGAGCGAAAACATACAGTGCTTGCGCTTGTTTTCGGCAATGGCGACAACGACTTCGTCAAAGAGCGCAAGGCACTTTTTCACGGTGTCGTCATGCCCGAGCGTGAAGGGATCGAACGTCCCCGCGAATACGCATTTTTTCATTGCTCTCCTCCTTGCGCAGGGCGGAAAAAATACACCCGCGTGCGGCCGTAACGGCGCGCATCGGCTGTTTCCCAGCCCATGGGGGCGCTCTCCTCGCGCTCCCCTTCGAAGACGACGAGCCCGCCCTCTTCCAAAAGCCCGCGCTCTTTCACGAGCGCCAGAATTTCCGCAAGGCATTCCATGCGGTAGGGCGGGTCGCAGAAGATGAGGCGGAACTTGCCCGAAATGCTCCTTAAACAGCTCTTATAGTCGAGGTTGTAAACGGCCGCGCTCTCGCCCACTTTCTGCAAATTGGCGCGGCAGACTTTGAGGCTTTCCTTAGAGCTGTCGTTGAAGACCGCTTCCGCCGCCCCGCGGGATAAGCTCTCGATGCCGAGCGCCCCGCTCCCCGCAAAGAGATCGAGAACGCGCGCCCCTTGAAAGCAGGACGTCAGGATCTGAAAGACGGACTCCTTGACGCGGTCGGCAGTGGGGCGGATATCCATGCCCCGAAATTCCTGCAGGACGCGGCCGCGGTATTTTCCCGCAACGATCCTCATTTCTTTTTCTTGGACTGCAGCGTCTTTCTTCGCTGCGCCTCCGTCTGTTCGCGGTGGAGCCGCGCCTCGCGCGCAGCTTCCGCAGCCGCCTTGACGGCCGCCTCGCGCGCCTCCTGTTCGGCACGCTTGCGCTTATTTGCATAGGCGCCGAGGATATAGAAGACACCGCTCACGACGATGGGCACGAGGATGGTGGGAATGGTCCAGAAATAGGAAAGGCTCCCGGGAGTGAACACGAAGTTTCTCAGCCAGGTAATGGGAACAACGGCGCACCCCGCGAGCAGGACGAACGCCAGGATGACGCGGCTGCCCGCCGGTTCCGTGCCCTCGAGCGCTCCCGAAAGGATGCCGAGGATGAGGACGGGAAGGCCGAGGAGCGCGCCGATAAAAAACCCCTTCCAGGGGCGGTACTCCCGTTCGAGATGATAATCGAAGGAGGCGGGGATGCCATCTTCCCGCTCCCGCTTGCGGAGGAGCTGCCCGGTAAGGAAGGTATCGTAATGAGTGCTCCCGAAATGGAAGAGGAGATGGGCATTGAAAAAGATGCCGCCTGCGATACAGATGACGCCGAGCACGATCTCCAGCCAATCGAGCTCGACCAGCTGAGACGCCAACAGCAAGAGCCCCATGAAAAAATACATGAGCGCCGGGGTCATCACCCGCCGCCAGCCCTCCAGCTGCGTGCGCCAGAAGAGCTGCCAGCCGTTGGGATGCGCGTAATCGGTGCGTTTTTTGGGTTTTTTGGGTGCTTCGTTGAGCATGGTTCCCTCCGTATGGACCGCTGCCGTACAGCGGCTCTCTTTAATTATACGCGCAAGTGCGCGCGCTGTCAAGCATTCACAAAAAGCGCGTGACGCCGAGTTCGGTGACAACTGCGTGAAGGGGCATATCCGTCTCCTCGCGGGGCAGCCCCTCCACGGCCTGTCCTGCATAAGAAAGCCCCACGCGCAGCACGTCGGGATGCAGGGCAAAGTACCTGTCGTAGTACCCTCCTCCGTAGCCGAGGCGATACCCCTCCCCGTCCCATGCAAGCAGCGGCGTGAGTGCGACGCGGCAGGTCTCCTCCTCTCCCCCTTTTGGCTGCAAAATGCCGTATGCGCCCGCTTCGAGGGGCTCCCGATAGCGCACGGAACGCATGACGCCCCCTTCGATAAGGGGTACGCACACCCTCTTTCCGCGCGCAAGGAGGGAACGGACAAGCCCCTCCGTCGCGGCTTCCGAGCCAAAGGAAAGATAGACAAAGAAGCTCTCCTCTGCCCCGAACGCAGAAAGCACGTTTTCTTCGATCAGCTTGTCCTTTTCGGGGCTTTTGAGCCCCGCACGCACTTCTTTCATGCGCGCTCTTATCGTTTTCTTTTCATCCATATCTCTTCTCTGCCCCCTGCAGAACGCGCAGAAGGGCCTCATATTCCGTTGTCCCGTGGGCGCGGGCATAACCCGTGACATTGCAAAGGACGAGCTTCTGCGCCCCGACCTTCGCCCTGCCTCCGCGCACGCAGGCGTCCATGCAGAGCGTTTCGCCGAAGAGCCCGCCCGTGCGGAAAAAACCGTCGCCATACCCCAATCGCAGCGTGTGAAAACACTTCTCTTCCCCCGCGCGCCCGTAGCCCGCGCCGTCGCCGACGCGCGTACAGGTATGGGAAACGGGCGCATAGATGCGGGCGGCGGGAGACAGCGGAAGCGCGCCCTCAAAGCCCGCGGGCGCATATCCATACAGCCCGATGCCCGGCCGCACGGCGTCCAAACAGTACTCCCTTCCTGCCAGAATGCCGCCCGTCGCCGCAAGATGGCGCACGGCGCCGGGGAAGACAGACCGCACCTCGTTTGCCGCCCTTTGAAAGAGGGCGAGCTGGCTCTTTCGCACGGCCTCCTCGTGCGGCGCCCAAAGGTGGGAATAGACGCCCGTAAGGCAAGCCCCGAGCGCCCTCGCCCGCCGCGCCATGCGCCCCGCATCCGCGGGAGGAACGCCGTAGCGGTTCATGCCCGTGTTGACGGCAAGATGAAAGGGAACGCCCGCCTCCGCCGCGAGCAGGAGGGAGCGGAGGGAAGAGACGGTCGCGGTAAGGTCGTATGCCCGAAGGCGCAGGGCGTCCTCCCTGTCGAGAGGCGGGGCAAAGACTAAGACGGGCGCGCGGATGCCCGCGATGCGAAGGGCCGCGCCCTCTTTGACGGTCGCCGTGCAAAAGCCCGAGGCGATATCTCCGAGGGCGTGGGCGATATGTTCCGCGCCGTGACCGTAACCGTCGTCCTTGACGACGGCATAAAGCGCCGTATTTGCCTTTTTTACAAGGAGACGCGCGTTCTTCCGGATGCGTCCGAGCGATATTTCCGCCACTACTTGCTGCATACTTCCATTGTATGCAGAACGAGGCAGAGGGAGCGCATGGAAATAAGACAACCCCTTCCGTCTGCTTCGCAGACACCTCCCTCCCGGAGGGAGGCAAGGGAGCGACGGCTCCCCTGCTCCTAAAATGAAATCCCGCGAGGAGGGTCTTACTTCCTCTACAATCACTTCCGCGAGCAAAACCACGCTTTTGCGCTGCGGGACCCAATTTGTGCCATACTTGGCACTTACTGTATCATAAGGACAAAAAAGCGGGCGGCCGAAACCGCCCGTTAAATCAACCGACCTCACCCCTCACGGCATTTGTTTTGCGAAGCAAAAGAAATGCGTGAACTTTTATTCTTTGTATATAAACCTGCGGCAGTGCTCGCATTCGATGACGTTGCCGCCCTCGAGCGCGCTCTGCTGGGCGATCGCGAAGTCCATGCCGCAGATGCACCGCCCATTCGTCAACGGCACGATGACGGGGAAGATGCGGTCTTTGCGCTTGGCTTTATAGCGGGCGAGGATATCGGCGGGGATATTCTTGCCGATCGCATCGAGGCGGTCGCCTATCGCCTTGACCTCCGCCGCGCGGGATGCCTTGACCTCCTTGAACTTTTCGTTATATTCCTTATACTGTTTCTGCATGGAGATGGTCTGCTTCTTCATGCGCTGATATTCTTCCGAAGCATTCTCGATCTCGGAGACGAGCTTGTTGAGCTCATTTTTGAGCGAGCGGAGCTGATCGGAGAGCGTCTGCACCTTCTTTTTATAAAATGCGACGTCTCCGCCCGCCTCGATCATCTCGTCGATCTCGGCGTATTCCGAGATCGCCTTGTTGAGCTCCTGATAGTTGTGCGTGAGACGGATCGCCATCTCCTTGAGTTCGCGGGCGCGGGCATCCATCGCCTCGAGCTTTTCCGCCGCCGTCTCCATGAACTTCTTGGCCTGGACGTACTTCTTGCGTTCGTCGCTCCCCGCGATCTCCTGCTCGATCTTGCGGAGTTCCGCATCCACCTTCTGATATTCGAGTAATTCCTTCGAAACTGCCATTTTCTGCTCCTTTCCCTGCCCGAAGGCAGGCGATTATAATAGACGCGCGTCCTCAAAGAACGCACATTCGATACTGAAACTGCGCTTCACGCGCTCGAAAAAGCGCTTGAAACCGTAATTTTCCGCCGCGTAGTGGGTGAGGAGCAGCACGTTCATGCCGCCCTCTATTGCCATTGCGACGAGATGATGCTTGGGATCGGACGAGACAAAGGTATCCGCTCCCTCTTGAAGAGCGAAAGTAACGCTCTTTTCGTCCATGCCCGCGCCGCAGAAGCTTGCGACCCGTTTGACGGGCCGTTCGCCGTAAACGACGAGCCGCTCCGTTCGGAACGTCTCCTTGACGCGCGCCGCATATCGTTCGAGCGGCGCTTCTTCCACCTCGAAGACGCGCCCGTACGCGCCGCCCTCCAACCGTTCATACAGCGCAAGGGCCTGTTCCCCGCCGAGGCCGTACATGAGGCTCTCGTCGATGCCGCCCGCCGCCATATCGAGATTGAGATGGGCGGAAAGGACGGAGATGCCCTCTCTTGCCGCCGAGAGGACGTTTGCCCCCGCGCCTTCCGGCGTCAGGTTTTTGAGGGGCGCGTAGATGGCGGGATGATGGGTGACGATGAGTTCCGCCCCAAGCTCCTTCGCTTTTTTTACGGCGGCCGCCGAAAGGTCGAGAGAAAAGAGCGCTCTTTTCACTTCCCGCCCGCAGTCGACGAGCAGCCCGCTGTTGTCGTATGCGCCGAACGCTTCGCAGTACGCCCTGCTCAAAGAGAAAGGCGCGATCGCGTCGACAAGTTCATATATCTCCTTCGATCGCATCGAGGATCACCTCCAGATCGTATCGTTTCCGCCGAAGCTCCTCGCGGCTCTCCCTGCCCATGTCGGGAGACAAGAGGTGCTCGCCGAGTTTTCTCCTCTCCTCTTTGACCCACCTCAAAAAAGCGGGAGAGGGAGAGAGCAGATTGTCCCTGCCGAAGCGCAGTTCCCATTCGGTATAGCCGTCCGCGCCGCCTTCGGAAGAGGGCGCCTCACCTGCGATGAGGTCGTAAAACTTGCCGTCCTCGAAGGTATAGTCGAGGGTGATGGAGCAGCCCCTTCCGATCAGGAACCGCCGCACCTTTTCGCTGTTCTTCATGGGCTGCAAGACAAATTTTTTGGGGAGATACCCGCGCTCCAAGATGCGCACGATCTCCGCCCCTCCCATGCCTGCGATGAGGACGAGATCGCACTCTTTGACGCCGTCCAGCCCGTCCGCGACGACGGGGATGCAGCGGCCTTCCTCCACCTCACGGCGAAGGAGCGTGCGCGCCTTTTGGAGGCTCCCCGCGCTGATATCCGAGATATAGGCGAGGCGGCAGCGGCCGTTTTTCAGCATATACTGCGTGCAGTAGCCGTGATCGCAGCCGATGTCGGCAAACACGTCCGCTTCGGGAAGATGGGAGCAGATGATGTCGATGCGGCTCATTTACTCCAAAAAGTCCTTGAGCTTGCGGCTGCGGCTGGGATGACGGAGCTTGCGCAGCGCCTTCGCCTCGATCTGGCGGATGCGCTCACGGGTGACGTTGAATTCCTTGCCCACTTCTTCGAGGGTGCGCGGCTTGCCGTCGTCGATGCCGTAGCGAAGGCGCAGCACCTTCTCTTCGCGGGGGGTGAGCGTGTCGAGCACGCTTAAAAGCTGCTCCTTGAGCATGATGAAGGAGACGGAGTCGCTGGGCGTCTGCGTCTTGTCGTCCTCGATAAAGTCGCCGAGGTGCGAATCTTCCTCTTCGCCGATGGGCGTTTCGAGCGAGACGGGATCCTGGGCGATCTTCTGGATCTCCCTGACGCGCGCGACTTCCACCCCCATGGCGTCGGCGATCTCTTCGGGCGTGGGCTCGCGGCCGTTCTCCTGCAAGAGGATGCGAGAAACGCGGGTGAGCTTGTTGATGGTCTCCACCATATGCACGGGGATGCGGATGGTGCGCGCCTGATCGGCAATGGCGCGGGTGATGGACTGACGGATCCACCACGTCGCGTACGTCGAGAACTTGAACCCCTTCTGATAGTCGAATTTTTCCACCGCCTTCATGAGGCCGAGGTTGCCTTCCTGGATGAGATCGAGAAAGAGCATCCCGCGCCCCACATAGCGCTTGGCGATAGAGACGACGAGGCGCAGGTTGGCCTCCGAGAGGCGCTTTTTCGCCGCCTCGTCCCCTTCCTGCATCCTGCGGGCGAGGTCGATCTCCTCGTCGCCCGAAAGGAGGGGCACTCTGCCGATGTCCTTTAAGTACATCTTGACGGGATCGTCAAGGCCGATGTCCGAGAGCGCCTGTTCGAAGAGCTCTTTATCCCGCTCGTCCTCGTCAAAGATCTGGATGCCCGCCTCGGGCAATGCCTTGTAGATCTTCTCGATCTGATTGGGGCCGAGATCGTACTTTTCGAGGACGTCGCAGAGCGCATTCGTCGAAATGCTGCCCTTCATCTTATAGGCGGAGACGAGCCCGTCGATGACCTCCCCGACCCTCTGATCGGCCCTCTGTTCCGCGGCCTCGGCCGCAGTCAGCTGCGTTGTCTGTTCGGTTTCTGCCATATGTTTTCCTCCGTGTCCCGCTGCGGAATATTTCCGCAAGGGAGTCCTTTGAGTTGTCGGATGATGATTCGGGGCTTCGGATCCCGCTATCGGAGCGAACCGAGCCTCTTTGTCAGTTGATTGAGGCGGGAGAGGATCTCCCGCTTTTCCTCGGAGCTTGCCGCAGCGTCGTAGCGCGAACGGTAGGCCGCGATCTCCATGCGGATGCCGCGCTCCTTCAGAAGGCGCAGGCTGTCGAAAAAGTAACGTTCGGCGCGCTCCCCGTCGAGATTGTCGCCGAGGTCGAGGTCGAGCACTTCGGAAAGCTCCCCCTCCGCGCTCATCTCGTCGAAAAGCCCGCTCGGGCGGATATGCCCCTCCTTTCTCCCCCGCTCGATGAAGTCTGCGATCGCGGTGAGTTCCTCGCTCGAGAACCGGATGCCCGAAAGATCGCAGTCTTTCGCATAGGGTTTGGAGAAGAGACAGGCGGCGAGGACAAAGCGTTCCGCCTTCCTGTCCCCCGCGGCGCCGTCCTCCTTGCGGGAGGGCTCGCTCTCCCGGGGAGCGGCGGGCTTTGGCGACGCTTCGAGGTCGCGCTGCAAGGCGCCGATGCTCACGTCCGCCTCCTCCGAGATGCGCTTTATAAGCTGCTCGCGTTCGGTGGCGCTCTCCGCCTCCCGCACGATCTGAAGGGCGTCGCGCACATAGTCGCGCCGATCGTCCGAACGGGAAAGGTCGTACTTCGACTTTGCCGCATGGATACGGAAATCGATGAGCGGCATCGCATGGTCGAGGCAGGCTTGGTACGCCGCAGCGCCCTGCTTTTGGATGACGTCGTCGGGGTCGAGCCCGTCGGGGAGGGGCACGACGCGCACTTTGAGCCCTTCCTGCTTCATGATATCGAGCCCGCGAAGATTAGCCTTCTGCCCCGCGAAGTCGCCGTCGTAGCTGATGAAGACGTCGTCCGCATACCGTTTGCACAGGCGCGCCTGGTCTTTGGTGAGCGAGGTGCCCATGCTCGCGACGACGTTGGGGAAGCCTGCCTGCGCGAGCGAGATGGCGTCCATATAGCCTTCGACCATGATGAGCGAGTTGAGCCCGCCCGCACGCCGCAGCTTCTTGACCTGATTGAGATTGAAGAGGGTGCGGCTCTTGTTGAAGAGCACCGTCTCGCGCGTGTTTTTATACTTGGCGCGGTCGGCCTTTTCAAGGAGGCGCCCGCCGAAGGCGATGACCTCGTCCATCTGATCGATGATGGGGACGATGAGCCTGCCGCCGAGCGAATCGAAGATGCGGCCGTTCGTCTCCGAACAGGCGCCGCTTTCGAGACACTCCTCCCGCGTGTAGCCGCGGTCCAGAAGAAATTCGGGGAGCGAACTAAAATCGAGCGAAGCGCCGAGGCCGAACTTTTTCATGATCGTGGGCGAGAGCCCCCTCTTTGCGGTGTATTCAAGATGCGCCTGCGCCCGCCCCGAGTAGAGGTTGGAAAGATAAAACCGCGCCGTATCGCGCATGAGAAGATGCAGCCTGTCGAGCTTTTTCTTGCGGCGGGCGGACTCCTCCGCAGCCCTGTCGTCGTAGGCGGGAACTTCCAGCCCCGCACGCGCCGCCAGAATTTCGACGGCCTGCCTGAAATCGACGTTTTCGTAATTCTTGATAAACCCGATGACGTCGCCCGAAACGCCGCAGCCGAAACAATGATAGTAGCGGTCGGCGGCGTTCACCGCAAAGGAAGGCGTCTTTTCATGATGAAAGGGACAGCACGCCCAATAGGTGTACCCCCTGCGCTCGAGCTTGATATAGGAGCCGATGACTTCGACGATGTCGTTCTTCGCCTTGAGCTGCTCCATGAATTCGGGAGGAAAGATCATCTTCATACACTGCCCTCCCGCGGCACGAACAGCCGCTTGAATGTGACGATCGCGTAGCGGTCGGTCATGGACGAGAGATAGTCGGAGACTGCCCGCTCGACGCCGTCGCGCTCGGCAAGCGCTGTATAGACGGACGGCATTTCAGAAGAATGTTTTACAAAATATTCAAAGAGTGCAGTGAGCATGCGCTCAGCGCTCTCCTGGATGAGCTTGTTGGCGCGCTCGTAGACGTGCTCGAACATGAAGGCGCGGAGCTCGTCCAAAGCAGCCTGCTTCTCCTCGCTCATGCGCACATAGGGCTTGCCGTAAGATTCTTCGTAAATATCGAGGACGGCGGTGTTGATGCGCTGAGAGGTATCCCGCCCGAAAATGCGCGTCGCACTCTTGGGGAGCTCGTCGGGCGAAAGGAAGCCCGCACGCACCGAATCTTCGATGTCGTGGTTGATATAGGCGATGCGGTCGGCGAGCGAGACGACCTTCCCTTCGAGCGTCGCGGGGCTACCGCTCTTCGTGTGATTGAGGATGCCGTCCCTCACCTCGAAGGTGAGATTGAGCCCCTTCCCGTCCTTTTCGAGGATATCGACAACGCGGAGAGACTGCTCGCTGTGGCGGAAGCCGCCGCTCGTGAGGCGATTCAAAACGCGCTCCCCCACATGCCCGAAGGGCGTGTGGCCGAGATCGTGCCCGAGCGCAATGGCCTCCGCAAGATCTTCGTTGAGGGCAAGGCACCTTGCGGCGGAACGGGCGATCTGAGAAACGTCGAGCGTGTGCGTAAGACGAGACATATAGTGGTCGCCGTCGGGCGCGTAAAAGACCTGCGTTTTGTTTTTCAAACGCAGGAACGCTTTGGAATAGATGATCCTGTCGCGATCCCTCTGAAAGTCGGTGCGCATGGGGCAGGGCGACTCTTCGCGCGCCCTACCGCGGCTTTTTTCGGACTTTTGCGCATAGGGAGAGAGGAACAGGGCTTCTTTTTCGTACGTCTTCTCTTTCATTGCCGTAAATCTAATAATTATTACGACAAAACGAGGCAAAAGTCCTCTTTTTTACGGAAAATTTTAGCAAAAACAGGAGAATCCCTAATACTATGTCAGGCATAGTATTATTTATTATGCGTGACATAGTATTGCATTTTGAGTGAAATAGTACTGCATTTGACGTAAATAATACGCATTATGTCAGGCATAGTACTATGTAAAAGCATAAAAAATGCGATCGCGCTTATATCTTGCGCGACCGCATCTCATTCGTCTCAAATATCAGGTTTTTTCGTGGGTTTTCAGATGTGCGCTCCCCCATTGACCCCGAGGATCTGCCCCGTAATGTACGGTTCGCTCCCCAGGAAGAGAATGGCGCGCGCGACCTCGGCGGGATCGCCCATCCTGCCCGCGGGGATGCCCTCTTCCATCGCACGCAGCTCCTCGTTTGTGAAGCGCGCGTTCATCGCAGTATCGATGACGCCCGGCGCCACGCAGTTGACGGTGATCTTAGACGGCGCAAGCTCCTTTGCAAGCGCCTTGGTAAAAGAAATGACCGCCCCTTTGGATGCGGAGTACGCGCTCTCGCAGCTTCCGCCCGTCTCCCCCCAGATGGAGGACACGTTGACGATCGCACCGCCCTCGCCGACGTGCAGCATCTTCTTTACGGCATGTTTGCAGCAGAGGAACACCCCGCCCGCGTTGACGCGCATCACGCGTTCCCACTCGGAAAGGCTGATGTCCTGCACCTGCGCAAATGAAGCGACGCCCGCATTGCAGACGAGGAGATCGATGCGCTCCATCCCCTCGATGAGCTCTTTCACGGCATTCTCGTCTGTTACATCCGCCTTCAGGAAGCGGACACATGGGAGCGCTTCCCGCGCGCGCGCCGCATCCTCCCCTTCCCGGGAGTACGTCGCCGTTACAAGATAGCCCGCACTTTGCAAAAGCGCGGCAGTCGCAAAGCCGATGCCGCGCGTCCCGCCCGTCACGAGCGCATATTTTTGATTTTTCATGATATTCAGCCCTCGGCTTTTACCCCCTTCTCCGCTTCGAGGAAGGTATTCAGGACGTCCGAAGCCACATCTTCCGCCGTGCGCCCGTCCGTATCGACGATATAGTCGGCGACGTGTTCATAGACGGGCGTACGCCACTCCATCAGCTCGCCGAGCTTTTCCGCCGTCTTGCCCGTATCCTTCAAAAGCGGCCTCGTCTCGTCTGCGCGGACGCGGTCGAGCAGCGTTTCGAAGCTTGCCCGAAGAAAGAAGATCTTGCCGTTCCTCTTCAGCATCTCGTTGTTTTCGGGCTTCAGGACGAGGCCGCCGCCCGTCGAAATGACGAGCCCGTCCTGCCCCGAAAGCTCCTTGACGACCTTCGTTTCGAGTTCGCGGAAGTGCGCCTCGCCGTAATATTCGAAGAGGTCCGAAATGCGCCCGTAGCGGTCGGTGATCACGATGTCGGTATCGATCCAGCGCCGCCCCGTCAGCTCCGCGATGCGGATGCCGACCGTCGATTTGCCCACTCCCATCATGCCGCAAAGTACGATATTCATAACCAAAAACTCTCCAATGCAAGATAATAACTGCTCTTCCCGAAGCCGAGGATCTCCCCTTTGCACACTTCGGTGAGGACGGACTTGTGCCGAAACTCCTCGCGGGCGTGCACGTTAGACATATGCACCTCGACGACGGGCACGCTGATCCCCGCGATGGCGTCGCGGATGGCGTAGGAATAGTGCGTGAACGCGCCCGCATTCAGAACGATGCCGTCATACACGCCCTCCGCCTGCCCGATCTTTGTGCAGAGCTCTCCTTCGAGATCGCTCTGGAAGAAGTCGACCTCATGCCCGTGCGCCTTTACGAAGTCCGCAAGGCCCTTGTTGATGCTCTCCAGCGTATCCGCGCCGTACACGCCCTTTTCGCGCATGCCCGTGCGCCCGAGATTGACGCCGTTCAAAACCAAAAACTTCATATTCTGTCTCCTTCTCTCCGCTGTCCGATGCGCCCGCCGCGACCCTTATCCACGTTCCTGCGGCGCCCGTAGCGTGTTCAGTCTGCCCGCGCTTTTAAGTATTCCTCGTAGAGGCGCTTTGCCTCCTCTGCCTTCGGCTCCCGCCCCACATAGATGCAGTCGCCGTAATATGCCTGATAGAAGAGCATGGGGCCGCCCTCCACCGTCTTTTTGCCTAAGGTGCGCGCAATGCGCAAAAATTCCGACTCTTTCGGCACATAGATGAGATCGACCGCCGTATCGCACAAGGAGAGGAGCTCCTCGCCCACGGGCTTCTCGCCCGCTTGGGTGCGCACGGAGGGCGTCATGCCCACCGTCTTGTGCATGCCGATGCCCGTGCAGTTGAAGATGACGTCGTACCGCCGCGCCTCCACTTCGGAAAGGGGCGTAAAGCAGCCGAACTCCTCTGCAACTTCCTCAAGGCGATTTTCGTCGCGCTCGTAGGCAAAGACGTTCGCGCCCGCTTCCGCAAGTTTTTTGATGCAGCTCCTGCCAGCGCCGCCCGCGCCGAGGACGAGCACGTCCTTTCCCCGCACCGAAACGCCCGCGTTTTCGAGCATCAATAAGAACCCCATGCCGTCGGTGTTGTAGCCCGTGCGGCTCTTCGACAGCACGACGTTGACCGCGCCGAACGTCTTGGCATCCCCTTTGAGCTCTTTCAGATAGGGCATGATGTCCGTCTTGAAGGGGATGGTGACATTGAAGGCGTCGTAGGTCTCGAACAGTCCTTCGGCGCGCTCCCGGAAGTTTTCGGGCGGGATGCTCACCGCCTCGTAGGAGCACTCCTCGCCCAGCGCGCGCAGCAAAAAGGTGTGCATCGCGGGGCTTTGCGACTGGGAAACATCCTTGCCGATGACAGCTAACTTTAACATAATTTTGCCTGTATCTCCTCTGCCTCGCGCGCGTATTCCGCAAAGGGAAGCGCAATGAGGCGGTATGTTCCGCGGCAGACGGGCGCGGTGACGACCACGGCGTCCTTTGCCGTATTTTTCTTATCGAGCAGGGCGAGCGGCGTCCACTCCTTTGCAGGCGGCAGCGCGGGGATACCGCCCAGCACCTCTTTGCAAAGAGAGATGAGCCCGTCAAGGTACCCTTCGTCGCATGTTTCATGGCGTCGGGCAAGCTCCGCCTCGAAGATCGTGCCGAGCAGCACGCATTCTCCGTGCGACTTCGTTTTAAGCGCCAATTCGAGCGCGTGCGCCGTCGTATGCCCGAGGTTGAGAGATTTACGAGGCCCGCTCTCTTTGGCGTCCTCGGCGACGACAGACGCCTTAAACGCGATGTTGTCTGCAATGAGATCGACGGGCACGTCGAGCGCAGCCAGCTCTTTGCGCCGCACAGACAGCTTTTCAAAGAGTTCTTCCGAAAGCGCGCCGTGCTTTACCATCTCGCCGATGCCGCAGCGCACCTCGCGCGGGGGGAGGGTCGAAAGAAAGCAGGGGTCTGCGAACACCGCCCGGGGCTGGTTGAACGCCCCCACGAGGTTCTTGATGCCCAAAAAGTCGATGGCGGTCTTGCCGCCCACCGAGGAGTCGACCTGCGCCAGGAGGGTGGTCGGCACCTGGAAGCAGGCGATGCCGCGCATATAGAGCGCCGCCGCAAGCCCGCCGACGTCGCCCACGACGCCGCCGCCGATCATCACAAGGCAGCCCGTGCGGTGCAGCTGCGCCTTCGCCATCGCTTGTAAGAGGGCAAAGAGCGTCTCTTCCGTCTTGTGTTCCTCGCCCGCAGGCATCGTGAACACAGGCACGTCGCCCAGCACTTCGCGGATGCGCGGCCCCCACAGCCGCGAAACGTTGCCGTCGGTGAAGACGAAGCGTTCGGAATAGCCCTCGAGCGCGCGGGGGAGCTCCCTTTCAAACGCGCCCGCGCCGCAGTAAATGGTGCTTACAGAGGGCTGCGCCTCTTCGGTCAAGACGATCGTCCTCATTTCATCTCCTTGTAGCGGCGTCCGATCTCTTTCATATTGCTGCCGCCGAGCTGCTCCAAAACGACGCAGGCAAGCTCGAAGGCGAGCGCGCTCTCGAGGACGACGCCGCACGCCGTAACGGCGCACACGTCGCTGCGCTCGGTGGAAGCACGCGCGGCGACGTTCCCGTCCGTATCCACCGTCTGGAGCCCCTTCATGAGGGTGGGGATGGGCTTCATCGCGGCGCGGAGGACGAGCTCTTCGCCGTTGGACATCCCGCCCTCGATGCCCCCGGCGCGGTTGCTCTTGCGGAAATAGCCGCGCCCTTCCTCGTAAAAAATTTCATCGTGCGCGAGGCAGCCGGGCAGCGAAGCGAGCGCAAAGCCCGCCCCCACCTCGACGCCCTTGACGGCCTGCACGCTCATGAGCGCGGCGGCAAGGCGGGCATCCAGCTTCTCGTGATAGGTCATGCAGCTGCCGAAGCCGCGTTTGAGGCCCTGTACGCGCAGTTCCACCGTGCCGCCGAGGGTATCCCCCTCCTCGCGCGCCCAATCGATGAGCTCCACCGCCTTTTGTTCCTTCTCCGCATCCACCATGCCGAGGACGGGAGACTTGTTTTGAAGCGCTTCGAAAGAATATTCCCGCCCGTCTGCGACGCTCCCCACAGAGCGCACATAGTGGCGAAGGCGGATGCCGAGCGCCTCTAAAAGCTGCATGCACACCGCGCCCGCCGCAACGCGGGCAGCCGTCTCGCGGGCGGAGGCACGCTCCAGGACGTTGCGCGCGTCGTCCGTATCGAATTTGATCATGCCCGTAAGGTCGGCGTGCCCCGGGCGCACGCGTGTTACGCGCCGCGCCGAAACGTCGCACCCCTCGGGCGCCATATACGGCTTCCAATTTTCAAAATCGCGGTTGAAGACGGCGAGCGTCAAGGGGCTCCCCAGCGTGACGCAGTTCCTTACGCCCGTCATGATCTCGGCGTGGTCTTTTTCGATCTTCTGCCTGCCGCCCCTGCCGTAGCCTCCCTGACGGAGCGCGAGCGCGCCGTCGATGCGCGAAAGGTCGAGGGTAAGCCCCGCGGGCACCCCCTCCAAGATGGCAAAGAGCCCTTTGCCGTGTGATTCTCCCGATGTCGTCAAACGCATAAAAACCTCTATGTCTGATCACTGAGGCGATATTCTCCGCCCTTGACGGAGAGGACGATATCGCCCAGCTCGTCCGTTCTGAATATTTCCGCCCCGACGGCCTCGGCGCGGGCAAGCGCTTCGGGCGCAGGGTGGCCGTAGTTGTTGCCCTTCCCGCAAGAGACGACCGCCTGTTCGGGCGAGAGCAGCGCGAGCCACTCCGCGGTGTTCGAAGACGCCGACCCGTGATGGGAAAGCTTCAGAATATCCGTCTCTTCGAGGCGCACGCGGTGACCGCCGCTGTCGAAGAGCCCTTCCATGAGCGCGTTCTCCCTTACGAGGCGGCGCTCCACGGCGGCGGAGATATCCCCCGCCAGCATGACGCCCACGCCCTCATAGCGCAGATAGAGGACGGAGGACGCTTCATTCCCCTCCTCTTCATCCGTACTGCGCGGCGAAACGCAGGCAAGATAGGCGCCCGAACTGTCTCTTATGACGTCGTAACGCGTCATGGTGTCCGTCTCCGCGCCGCTCTTTTCAATGGCTTTGAGGAGCGCCGCATATTCGGGCGTCTCCTCCCCGTAGGCGGGGAGATAAACGGTATCCGCGCCGAACGCTTCTATGAGCGCTTGGAAGCCGCCGTAATGGTCGGCGTCGGCATGGGTCAGGATCATTGTGAGCTTGCTCGGCGCGAGCGCTTTCAAGTAGCGCACCGTGTGGTTGCGGTTTGTAAAACTGCCGTCGCCCGCGTCGATGACGACGACATCCCCCGAAGGGAATTCGATGATGGTGCAGTCCCCCTGCCCGACGTCCAGAAAGTGGACGCGGAGCTCCCCTTCTTCCCGCGCCGCCAACTTGTAGGCGGGCAGAAGGGAGGTAAGCGGCACAAAAATGTGCAAGAGCGCAATGACCGCGACAAGGAGCAGGGCACAGAGGACGGGCAGCGCCCGCCTAAGCTGTTTCAGCCGCCGTTCTTTTTGGAAGGCTTTTTCCCGCTCCTCTCCTTCGAGAAGCTTTGTATCGCGCCCCTGATCTCCTCCATGCATCGCTTGGCCTCCTCATAGCCGAGGGTGTACATCTCCTCCATCGCCGCCTCCGAAATGTCGGTGGAGCGGAACGCTCCGAGGGGCGGGCGCAGCATATAGTCGGCGTTCTGATAGCCCCGCTCGCGCTGATCCTTCATATACCGAACGGGCTGGATATAGGCGAGCGCGCTCCCCAAAAGCCGCGAAAAACGCCCCTTCTCCTCTTCGGGCTTTGCAAAAGCGCCGAGGTCGATGCCGATGACAAACTGAGCGCCGAGCGCGCGGCACACGTCGGTAGGGATGGCGTTCGTGAAGGCGCCGTCGTAAAGTTCGCGCCCATCCAGCTCCACCGCCTTGAAGAGGGGCGGGATAGCGGAAGACGCCGTGACGGCGCGGGCGAGCTTCCCTTTCCGCAAAACGACGAGGCGGTTGTCCTTCCCGTCCGTCGCGCAGGCGGCAAAGGGAAGGCGGAGCGTCGTAAAGTCGCCTTCGAGATAGTTTTCAAGGAAACGTTCTGCAAAGGAAAGATCGGCAAAGGGGCGCAGGTTTTTGGAAAATTCCCTGCGGTTGACCCCCTCCACGATGCGGCGCATATCCTCCGAAGAATAGCCCTTTGCAAGCAGCGCCCCGACGACCGCGCCGATGGACGTGCCCGCGACGAAGGAAAAGGAGATGCCCGCCTCCTCGAATGCTTTGAGCGCCCCGAGATGCGCCATGCCCTTCGCGCCTCCGCTGCCGAAGGCAATGCCGAGCTTTACGGGCTCGGGCGCAGGAAAAAACAATTGTCTGAGGCGGGAAAATAACCCCATGCGGCTCCTTTTACTGAAAAATCTCCCGATAATACCCCCATTTTACTGCATTTTCGGGAAAATGTAAACTGCTTTGAGGAAATTTCCCCCGCATTCGCCTGCAAATTGACGCAGCGGCGGTTGACGGAGCGGGGAATTCGGTGCTATAATACCACGGAGAATACCTTTTCGGGAGCTTTCTATGACCCATTCCGCATCCGCACAAACGAGAAAGCGCGTCCTGATCGTTTCCTTCACCGTCTGCGCGCTCATCCTGATCGGCGGCATCGCCTTCACCGTCTGCAAGTATTTGGACGACGGCTTTGCACGGGGCGAACTTGTGCGCCGCCTGTGGTACGCCGTGCTCTGCATCGCCATGATCGCCGCCATTTTTTTAGTGGAGTTTCTCTTCCGCATCCGCTTTCCGCTCGCCCTCGAAGTTTCCCTCATGGCGTTTGCCGTCGCCGCGCTGTGCGGCGGGAACTTATACGGGCTTTACGGCTATGTCCCCTTCTGGGATAAGCTGCTGCACACGCTGAGCGGCCCGCTCTTTTCCATCGTGGGGCTCTCGTTCGGGACGCTCCTTCTCAAAGACATGCCCGAAGGCACGGGGAAGACGGTCGCCGTCGCCCTGTTCGCCTTCCTCTTTTCGCTCGCCGTGGGGTATTTGTGGGAGGTCTTCGAATACTCCGTCGACAGCCTGATGCCGGGCGGCTACAACAACCAGCGCTGGCAGAACGGCATCGTGGGGCAGCTCGAAAACGGGAATTGGGAGGTGACCGAACCGCGCGGCACGGGTCTTATAGACACGATGAGCGATCTTATCTGCAACCTTGTAGGCACCCTCTGTTTCCTCATCCCCGTCCTCATCCTCTTTGTAAAGAGACCTTCGCGCGCCGATGCGTTCGCCCTCGAACGCCGCCAAAAGCGCACGAAAAAAGCCCGCCCCTCACCCGAGGAACGGGAATAAATACAAAAATTTTGCGGCGCAGCCTCTCACCCGAGGAGCTGCGCCAATTTTTTTGCGACGCCGTCCTCCTCGTTGCTGCCGATGACCGCCGTCGCCCGCTCTTTTAAGGAAGGGACGGCGTTGGAAACGGCATAGCTCTCGTCGGCAACTTCGAAAAGGGGGATGTCGTTCTCCGCATCACCGAAGACGACGAGCTTTTGCGCGCCCAGCCGCGCTTTGAGCGCAAGGGCGGCGGAGGCCTTGCTCACGTCCTTTTTGACGACTTCCAGCCACTGCGCTTTGAGATAGATGTCGGGCGCGAAGAAGCAGCAGCAGCGGGCTCGGAGCGCCTCATAGACGGGCAGAAGCCTTTCTTTTTCCCCGAGGCAGGCAAAGTAGAAGACGTCGCCGTCCAGAATGCCGTCGGCGGAGAAAAGTTCGCGGGCGCGCTCGCTGCCCGCCGCGCTCCCCGTGCGCGTTGCGATGAACGCCCGCTGCGCCTCCCCGCTGCGCTCCCAAAAGTAAGAAAAGCGGTTCTTGCCCGCAAGAAAGGAGTAGGTGACGGGGAACAGCCCATTTGTAAGAAACGCCGCCAGAATTTCCCGCTTTTCCACTTCGGAAAAGCGCGCGACAAAGAGCGGCTTTTTTTGCACGGGGTCGGAGACGACCGCGCCGTTGTGCAGGATGACGGGATCGGAAAACCGGATGCCGCGCGTGACGGCGGAAGATGTTTCCAGCGACCGCGCCGTGGCATAGGAGATATGCGCGCCTTTTTTCAGGAGCGCGTTGAGCGTCTCTCTCGTCCGCTCGCTCACCGTCTGCGCGGGCGAGAGCAGCGTGCCGTCGAGATCGGCAAGATAGAGGGTGAGCATAACGGGGCTCCTTGATGTTTTTTTGAGGGGGTACTTCGGAAAGCGCCCGTCAGATCGAAACAGTTAAGCCGTCGTAGGCGGCGATGACGCCCAACTCTTCTTCCGCGCGGCGGAGCTTTTCCTCCGTGGGTGCGCTGTTGTGCGAAAAGTGGGTGATGACCGCCTTCGTGTGCCCGTCCAAAAGACCCATTTCCCGAAGGCGGCGCAGCACTTCCGCGTTCTCCCTGACGCCCATATGGCGCATGGAGTGGGAGGCGCCGTCATAGAGGAAGGTACAGTCGAGCGTCACGAGATCGCAGGGAGCGCCGCCCACCCGTTCGAGATAGGAATAGCTCTCTTCGGGCAGCGGACCCGTATCGGTGAGGTGCAGAATGCGCTTGCCCTTCCCCTCGAGAAGATAGACAAAGGGTTCTAAGGAGGAATGCATGGCCTTTAAGGGGTGCGCCGTCCAGTCGCCGAAGGAGACGGGCGAAAACGCCTTCAGGCAGGTGAGGGCATACAGCTCCTCCGTTTCGGGGCGCATCTCGCGGCGGACGCTCTCGTAAAAGACGTTGAGGACGTCCGCATTGCCCAAAATGTGCAGGGCGGGCGAGGTCATATTCAGGGCATACTTATAGCCGCGCAAAACGAAGTCGTGCGCGTAGAAATGATCGCAATGGGAATGCGTGACCAAAAGATAGCGGATGGCGGAAAGATCGACGCCCGCTTCTGCGCCGTGGTAGAAGGCGTCGGGCGGGAAATCGATGCAAAGCTCCCCGTCGATAAGCACCTGCGATCGCGAACGCACCGCCCTTCCGCCGTGCAGGCGGACGGAGCGGCAGAAGTTACAGTTGCAAAAGAGCGCGGGGATGCCTTCTGCCGCGCCCGTTCCGAGAAATTGGATGTTCATAAGTAAGTATTGCGAAGGAAATCTTCCTTGCGCCTGTTTTAACATTCAAAGATGATCGTTACGGGTCCGTCGTTGTGTTGGGATATCTGCATATCCGCGCCGAAGACGCCCGTTTGGACGGGAACGCCCAGGGAGCGGAGATAAGAAACGGCGTGCTCATACAAGGCGTCGGCGCGTTCGGGGCGCTCCGCCTCGGAAAAAGAGGGGCGGTTGCCCTTTCTTGCGTCGCCGTAGAGGGTGAACTGCGAAACGAGCAGCACTTCGCCCTGAACGTCGCGGACGGAGAGATTCATCTTGCCCGCTTCGTCTTCGAAGACGCGTAAAAGAGCAACTTTTTCCATCGCCTTTTCCGCCTGTTTTTCGTTATCGCCCGCTTTTACCCCGAGATAGACGACGAGCCCGCGCCCGATCTCGGACACGAGCTCACCGCTCACACACAGGGCCGCGGAGGCGACGCGCTGTGCCACAAATTTCATACTTAGACTCTGCCCATGTACTCGCCCGTGCGGGTGTCGATGCGGATGGTATCGCCCTCGTTGACGAACATGGGGACCTGGAAGGTCGCGCCCGTTTCGACTTTGGCTGCCTTGGTGACGTTGGTCGCCGTGTTGCCGCGCACGCCGGGTTCCGCTTCGATGACTTTGAGTTCGACGAAGTTTTCGGGCTCGACGGAGAATGCGCTGCCGTAGAGGAATTTGACGGTGACGGTGTCGTTCTCGCGGATGTAGCGGAGCGCGTCCTCGACCTGGGAGAAGTTGAGAGGGGTCATGTTGAACTCTTCGTCCATGAAGTAGTAGAACTCGCCGTCCGTGTAGGAATAGGTCATCTTCTTGGTCTCGACCTGCGCCGTCTCGAGCTTTGCGGTGGGGTTGAAGGTCTCGTCGGAGAGCACCTGCCCCGTCACCACGTTCTTGAGCGTGCAGCGGACGAACGCCGCGCCCTTGCCGGGCTTGACGTGCTGGAATTCCGTCACGGTGTAAACGCCGCTCTTGTATTCGAAGGTAACGCCCTTTCTGATGTCGCCTGCCATGATCTGTGCCATAATTCGTTCTCCTTGTTTTATCTAAAATTTATGCTCTTACAGAATGAGGAGATCTCTCTCCGTCTTGCCCATGAAGGAATGCACCCTGCCCTCTTTGAGGCACACCGTATCTTCGATGCGGATGCCGAATGCGCCCGCTTCGTAGATGCCGGGCTCGTCCGAGAACACCATGCCGTCCGAAAGCACCTCTTCGCTTGACGGCGAAAGGCGGGGGAATTCGTGGATGAGGAGCCCCACGCCGTGGCCCAAAGAATGGGTGAAGAGTTTGTCGAGCCCCGCTTTTCGCAGCGAGCCGCGGGCGATCTCGTCCGCCTCTTTGCCCGTCATGCCGGAAGTGAGCTTCTCTTTGACGAGCTCGTGCGCTTTCAGGACTTCCGCGTAGGCGCGTTTGAAGTCTTCGTGCTTTTTATCGTCGCCGAAGAGGAAGGTGCGCGTGATGTCCGAACAGTACCCTTCCACCTTGCAGCCGAAGTCGATGAGGATGGGATCGCCGAATTTAAGTTTGGTCTCCCCCGTCTCGTGATGGGGCACGCTCGCGCCCGCCCCGAAGGCGCAGATCGTCTCGAACGAGGTGCCGCTCGCGCCGAATTTTCTCATGTTGTATTCAAGCAGCGCCGCGACTTCCGATTCCGTCATGCCCTCTTTGATGTCGGGCAGCGTCGCAAGGAAGCCGTCCTCTGCGATCGTGCACGCCCTTTGGATGAGGGAGAGCTCTCGTTCCGTCTTGAAGAGCATCGCGTCCTTCAAGGCGGGCATGCAGTCCACAAGGGCAAAGCCCTTCTTTTTCAGCTCTTCCGCCCGCGTCAGGTCGGTATAGGGATAAGGAACGCCGAGCGTCTTATACGCGCTCAGAAGCTCCATCGCTTCCTTATAGGAGCCCTCGACGACCTCGATGCAGCTCGTTTTCAATGCCTTTTCCGCCGCCTCGAAGTAGCGGAGATCGGCGACGCAGCGGCAGTGCTCTCCGTCGAGGATGACAAAGCCGTCCGTCGAATAAAATCCCGTGAGGTATCTGCGCAGGAAATCTGCCTCGACAAAGAGCGCGTCCGCGCCCGATGCCTCAAAAATACGCCTGAGTTTTTCTTCCAACATAGCTTTATTATAACAAAGCGGTGAGGCAAAGTCAATGCTTTTTGAGATTTTCTTGCCCCTTCCGCCGCGATTTGCGCTGAAAACGCGCCCGAATTGCGCCCCTGCCGCAGAAAGACCGCCCGCTTGGGAAGCGCCGCAAAAGTCAGTTCCTTGCCGAAAAGTCAGTTCCCCGCCGCGGCGAGATAGACGCGCTTCATCTCGGCGGCGTCCTCCGCCTGCGTGCCGTCCGACTCGCTGACGATATACGGCTCGAGCTTCAGATCGCAAAGGACGCGGGCGAGCGGCTCGAATTCGGGGCCGTACACCTTGTCTTCGAAGGTGAGGTGTTTGATCTCCCCCTTCGCCCCGTACATGATCTTGGAAAAATGCACATGGAAGTGCTTCATGCGCTCGTAGCCCAGAACGTCTAAAAAGCCTTCGAGGAGACGGCGGTAGTCCTCTGCCGTTCTGAGGCTCCCCTGCGTGCGGGCGTTGACGTGCCCGAAGTCGATGCAGGGCGTAAAGACGGGGTCGATGGCAGAAAACGCCGCGATCTCCTCGGGCGTGCCGATCTGCGCGAGCTTGCCCATCGTCTCGGGGCAGAACATCATGTCCTGCATCCCGTTGAGATAGATGTAGTCGCGCAGCACTTTCAGCCTGTCGACGCAGCGCATGACGGCGACGGAGCGCTCGTCTTTGCCTTGTGCCGCGGGGTGGAAGACGACGCGCTTTCCCCCCATCAGCCGCAGCATCTTTGCGCTGTCGAGGACGTAGCCGAAGGACTTTTGCGCCATCTCGTCGTCGGGGTTCGCAAAGTTGATGAAGTAGGGCGCATGGACGGAGAGCTCGACGCCCTCCTTTTTGAAGGCGCTGCCGATGGAGCGCGCCTTCTCCGCGCCCATGCGCACGCCGCGGCCGAAGGAATATTCGAAGCAGTCGAGGCCGCGCTCTTTGCAGTAGTGCGCCGCCTCTTCGGTGTGCTCGTAGCCTTCCTGAAAAAAACTTTCGGAATTGCCGCTCGGGCCGAATTTGATCATATCATTTCTCCTCTTTTGCGCCGACGAGTCCGAGAGCCGCCGTGCGGTCGGCTTCGAGCTGCGTTTCGAGCGCCTCTTTGCTTTGGAATTTTCGGACGGGGCGCAGAAATCTGACGGGGAAGAGCGTCACTTCCTCGCCGTAGAGATCGCCATGAAAGCCCACAAGGTGCGCCTCCGTCTTGCGCGCATCCACCCCGAAGGTGGGGCAGGGCCCGAAGTTGACGATAGCGGGATACTCCTCCCCGTCTTCAAGCCGCGCCCGCGCCGCGTACACGCCCTCTTTCAAAGGGAATTTGCCCGAAGGAAGGCGGAGATTGGCGGTCGGGAAGCCGTAGGTGCGCCCCACCGCCCTGCCGTGTTCCGCTACGCCCCGCACGAAATAGGGGGTGCATAAAAGCGCGTTGACCTTCCCGATCTCCCCCTCCGAAAGCAGCTGTTTGATGCGCGTCACCGCGATCTTCTCCCCGCCGAGGGCGGCAAGGGGCAGCACGGTGACGGGGCAGGGCGCTCTTTCTTTCAAAAGCGCGGGCGTGCCCGCAGCATCCTTCCCGAAGCGGAAGTCCTCGCCGCAGAACACCGCCTTTGCGGGGATGCGGGAAAAGAGATCGCTTAAAAAATCTTCGGCGGGCGTTTCGCGGAACGCGCCGTCGAGGATATGCTCGTCGGCAAAAGAAAAGCCGAGGGCGCGGAAGATCTCTTCTCGCTCGGGAAGGGGAAAAAGTTCGCCCCCCTTGCCGCCCGAAAGCGCCGTGAGCCCCACGGGAAGACCGGTCTTCTTCGCGGCGGAAAGCAGGCTCCCGTGGCCTTGATGGAAGCCGTCGAACCCGCCCAAAAGCAGGGCGCAGGGCCTGCCCTTCGCCCCTTCGTCAAAGTATTTCAGCATAATTTCTTTTCGGGGCGGAGCTCCCCGCCCTCCACGCGGCCGAGCCCGTAAAAGCCCTCCGCCGAGTAAATTTTATACAGCCCGTCCTCACGCGCGCAGGGGAGCCGCACGCCCTGAAAGTAGCGCCCATCCTCCACCGTAATAGACGGGAAGGGCAGCACGCTGTCCGTCGGGATGAGATGCCCTTCGACGTTTTCGGGCGTGAGATCTTTGAGGTGCACCGCCGTTTCCAGCGAAAAGGGGCCGCTTCTCTCGCGCAGGAGCCCGCTCATGTACGCCCCCGTGCCGAGTTTTGCCGCTATGTCGCGGGCGAGCGCGCGGATGTAAGTGCCGCCGCCGCAGGTGATGCGGAAGGAAAATTCGTCCGCCCCCGTCTGCTCTAAAAGTTCGATGCCCTCGATGCGCACGCGCTTGGGAGAAAGGGTCACCTCTTTCCCCGCCCGCGCGAGCTCGTAGCTGCGTTTCCCGCCCACGCTCTTGGCGCTGAAAATAGGCGGGAGCTGATCGATCTCCCCCACAAAGCAGGGCAGGACGCTTTCGATCTCCGCCGCCGAAGGCACTCTTCCCGCGGGCCGCACGGCGCCCTCGCCGTCCAGCGTATCCGTCGTCACGCCGAAGCGGAAGTGCGCAAGATAGACCTTCGTCTTATCGAGGAAGAAGTCAAACAGCCGCGCCGCATTGCCGATGCCGACGGGCAGCACGCCCGAAGCCAAAGGGTCTAAGGTGCCCATATGCCCCGAAGGGGTGTGCGTGAGCTTTTTCACGCGCGAAACGGCGAAGGTCGAGGTATCCCCCGCCTCTTTGTAGATATTCAGAAAGCCCGTCATGCGTCCCCCATGTGGCTGTAAACGGCATAGCGGAGGCGGTCGACGACCTCTTCGAGATCGCCGAACACCATGCAGCCCGAAGCGAGGATATGCCCGCCGCCGCCGAAGAGGGCCGCCACTTCGTTGACGTTGACCTTGCCCTTGGAGCGGAAGGAAGCCTTATACTGCCCCTTCTTGACCTCCATCAGGCAGATGCTCACCTCGACGGGGTCGACGGTGAGGGCGTAATCGACGATGCCCTCGGTATCCGCCTGCGAGAGCCCGCCCCCTGAAAGCGCTTCCATCGAGACGACGGCGACGGCAAGCTTATCGGCTAAAAGATAGCGCAGGCGGGAAAGGACGCCGAGATAGAGCTCGGAACGCGCCTTGCTCTGGCGGCGGAAGAGCTCGTTGGTGATACGATCGACCTTCGCTCCGCCGTCTGCGGCTTGGGCTGCCGCGCGGAAGGTGTCGCCGTTGACGTCCGAATGCGAGAAGCTGCCCGAATCGGTGATGATGCCCGTCATGAGGGCGGAAGAGATGACTTCGTCCTTCGGCACGCCGAGTTCTTCGATGAGCTCGGCGATGTTCTCGCAGTTGCTCGAACGGCAGCGCACGAAATTATATTTGCAGTAGCGCGTGTTGGAGATATGGTGGTCGATGTTCACCGTCACCTTGCCCTTGCCCGCGCCCTTCAAAAACAGCTTGCTAAGTTCGCCGAGGCGGCGCTCGTCGCTCGAATCGACGCAGACGTACCCCTCCGCATCCAACGTGGGGCGCGTTAAAAACTTTTCCGCGCCCGCAAGGAAGCGGAATTTCTGCGGGAGCTCCCCCTCGTTCAAGAGCTGATTGGGGATATTAAGAAGATCGAGCGCGCGCGAAAGGGCGATGCCCGAACCCACGGCGTCGCCGTCGGGGCGCATATGCGTGAAGATGACCGCGCTCTTCAAGGAGCGGAGAACGGCTGCGATCTCGGAGATGGTATTCATGTGACCTCCTGAAAAAGCGCCGAGGGGACGCCGAAAGCGCGCCCCCTCGGACGAGAAGTTTTATTTTTGATTGAGCTCATCCAAGAGCTTATCCATATGAGCGCCGTACGCCATGCTCCCGTCCTCAATGATGGTAAGCTCGGGCACGGTGCGCATACGCATGATGTGCGCGAGCTCACGGCGCAGGAAGCCCGCATTGGCGCGGAGGATGGAAAACGCCTGCTTCTTGTCCTCCTCGTTCTTTGCGAGCACGCTCACATAAATTTTCGCCGTCTTGAGGTCGGGCGCGACGTCTGCACCCGTCACCGAGATGAGCCCGCGGAGCTCCGGCTCCTTATCTTTGAGCGGGCCCTGAATGAGCGCGGAAAGCTCCTTCTGCATCTCGCTGTTCACCCTCTGAGAACGCTGTCCTTTCATACCGGCTTAATCTCCTCGATGAGATAGCATTCGATGAAGTCGCCCACGCGGATCTCGTTGAAGCCCTCGATCGCGCAGCCGCACTCGAAGCCGCCCGAAACTTCCTTGGCGTCGTCCTTGAAGCGCTTGAGCTGCTTGACGTTGCCTTCGACGATCATCACGTTGTCGCGGTAGATGCGCAGCTTCCCGCCGCGGACGAGCTTGCCTTCGGTCACATAGCAGCCCGCGACCGTGCCGACGCCCGTGATGTTGAAGGTCTGACGAACTTCCGCCTTGCCCATGTAAATTTCCTGATACTTGGGCGAGAGCATGCCTTTGAGCGCCGCTTCCATGTCGTCGAGGAGCTCGTAGATGATGCGGTACATCCTCACATCCACCTTGCTGTGCTCGGCGAGCTGTTTTGCCTTGGTGTCGGGGCGGACGTTGAAGCCGATGATGACGGCGTTCGCAGAGGAGGCGAGCATGACGTCGCTCTCCGTGATGGCGCCCGCGGCGGCGTGGATGACGCGCACGCGCACTTCCTCGTTCTCGAGCTTTTCGAGCGCGCCCTTGACGGCTTCGACCGAGCCCTGCACGTCCGCCTTGACGATGAGCTTGAGCTCCTTCATCTTGCCTTCGGCGACCTGGGCAAACACGTCGTCGAGCGTCACCTTCTGGGTCTCCTTGATCATGGATTCGCGCTGCTTGTTCTTGCGCTCTTCCTGCACCTGCTTCATGAGCGCCTGGTCGACGGCGAATATGGTATCGCCCGCGTTGGGGACGTCTTCAAGGCCGAGGACGGAGACGGCGGTCGAAGGGCCTGCCTCTTTGACCGTCCTGCCCTTATCGTCGATCATGGCGCGGACGCGGCCCATCGTGGTGCCCGAAATAAGATTGTCGCCCGTGTGCAGCGTACCGTTCTGCACGAGCACGCTCGCCATAGGCCCCTTGCCCTTATCGAGCTTGGCTTCGATGATGACGCCCTTGGCGTTGCGGTCGGGATCGGCGGTGAGTTCCTGCATCTCGGCGACCAGCCAGATGTTTTCGAGGAGGTCGTCGATGCCTGCGCCCGTCTTGGCGGAGACGGGCACGACGATGACGTCGCCGCCCCACTCCTCGGGCACGAGATCGTATTTCATGAGCCCCTGCTTGACCTTATCGGGATCTGCCTGGGGTTTATCCATCTTGTTCATGGCGACGATGATGGGCACATCGGCGGCCTTCGCGTGGTCGATGGCCTCCACCGTCTGCGGCATGATGCCGTCGTCCGCCGCGACGACCAGAACGACGATGTCGGTGACGGATGCGCCGCGCGCACGCATGGCGGTGAACGCCGCGTGGCCGGGGGTATCGATGAAGGTGACCTTCTTCCCCTCGCCGAAGGAGACGGTGTACGCGCCGATGCTCTGCGTGATGCCGCCCGCTTCGCCTTCCGTGACGTTGGTCTTGCGGATGGCGTCAAGAAGGGAGGTTTTGCCGTGGTCGACGTGGCCCATGACGGTGACGACGGGCGCGCGCGTCACGCTGCTTTCCGCGTTGTCCGCGCTGTCGTACTGTTCAAGGAGGGCGTCCTCTGCCGTCTTCGGGGGCTTGTATTCGAGGTCGATGCCGAGCTCTAAGGCGATGTATGCGGCGTTATCGTAATCGACGGACTCGTTGACCGTCTTCATCACGCCCTCGCGGAAAAGGCGCTTGGTGATCTCCACGGCGGAGATGCCCAGCTTTTCGGAGAGCGTCTTGATGGGGATCTCGCGCGTCGTCACGACGGCGTGATCGATCTTGACGGCGCTCGCCTCGCGCTTCGTCCCTTTCTTATTGAAGCGCGCCTTGCGGTAGCCGCTCTTGTTCTCGTCGAAGTCGCCCACATCCATGCCCTGCTGGCGCTGGAGCGCCCGCTTGTTGACGGGGTGCTTTTCGACGTACGTCTTTTCAAATTTCTTGGGAGAAGAGAACTCCCTTCTCGGCGCCGAAGGCTGCGGCGCGGGCGCGACGGGGCGCGGGATGCGGGGAGCGCCCGTACCCATCGGACGGGGGCCTCTTGCGGGGCCGTTCTGCCCCATCGGGCGTGCACCCTGCCCCTGCGGGCGCATCCCCTGACCGGGACGCTGAGGACCGCCCTGACCCGCCGGACGGGGGCCGTTCTGAGGCCGGTCGGGCCGATAGGTCGGCCGACCCTGCTGCGCCTGACGATCGCGCGGCGCGCTCTCATGGCGCTGTTCCCTCTGCGGCTGAGCGGGGCGCTGCTGCGCTCCCTGCGGCGCGCTCTCACGGCGCTGTTCCCTCTGCGGCTGAGCGGCGGGGCGTTCCTCCCGCACGGGCGCATCTCTTTCGGGCGCGGGAGCAGGCTCCTCCGCCCGAACGGCAGGCTCTTCCTGCGGAACGGGAGCGGGCGCGGGGGCCTCTAATAGGACTTCGCCCGCTTTCGCCTTCTCCGCTTCGGCGGCGCGCGCCTCTTCTTCCTTGCGGCGCGCTTCCTCCTCCGCACGCTGACGGCCGATCACGACCTCCCACTCGCCGAGTTTTTTGGATACCTCGACGAGCTTCTTTTCGCTGCCGGACACCGCCTTGAAAAGCGCGCGGATCTCATTGTCTCCCAGAAGGGAGCTCAATTTTTCGATATTCTCGTATGCCATGGAACCTCCATACCCTCTTGCGGAACGCTCCGCTCATCAAACTTTTTCATTTCCGCCCGTCACTTGCGGGCGGTCTGCGCCTTCACGGGCGCACCTCTGCGGCCGCCTCGGGATGCTCCCGGAGGATGGCCTCTGCAAGCTGCCTGTCGCGCACCGCTGCAAGCCTGCAGCCCTCTTTGCCCGCCATGGAGCCGAGATCCCCGACCCACACGATGGGGCAGGAAAAGCGCGATCTGAGCTTTTGTATCTCTTTTTTGGAATTATCCGAAGCACCTTCGTCTGCTACGAGCAAGTAAACTTTCTTCGCGGCAGCCGTGCCGTTGATGCCGAGCGTCAGCTTCCCCGCGCGCTTTGCAAAGCCGAGATAGCTCTCCGTCTTACTGCGCACGGCTGAATTCCTCCTCGATGCCCGCATACACCGCCTCGGGCACGTCGCACGAGAACGTTTTGTGCAGCAGTTTCTGCTTCTTGAGGCGGGCGATGCACGCCGCGCTGTTGCAGATATATGCCCCGCGCCCCGGGAGCTTGCCCGAAAGGTCGAGCCTTATTTCCCCCGCCGCATTGCGCACGATGCGCAGCATCTCCTTCTTGGGTTTTTCCTCGCGGCAGGCGATGCAGGTGCGCATGGGGATCTTCTTTTGCGCGGGCATTTATTCCTCCGTCCCCTCTGCGGGAGCTTCGGCTTCCGCCGCTTCCGCAGTTTCTGCGGTCTCTTCGGCTTCGTCGGCAGTTTCGAGCGCCGCGGAGAGCGCTTCCTGCGCTTCCTTCGCCTGTTGTTCCATCTTGGCGGCGATGCTCTCGCTCTTGACGTCGATCTTCCAGCCCGTGAGGCGCGCAGCAAGGCGGGCGTTCTGCCCGTCGCGGCCGATGGCGAGGGAGAGCTTATCGTCCGGCACGACGGCGATCGCCGACTTTTCGCCCGTCTGCGTCACCGAAACGACGGTCGCGGGCGAGAGCGCCTTGGCGATGAATTCGAGGGGATTTTCGCTCCAGAGGATGATATCCACCTTCTCGCCGCCCAGCTCCTGCACGACGGCGTTGACGCGCGCGCCCTTGTTGCCGACGCACGCGCCGACTGCGTCCACGCGCGCATCTTCGGAAGCGATCGCCATCTTCGTCCTGTGGCCCGCCTCGCGGGAGACGGACTTGATGACCACCGTACCCTGCTTTATTTCGGGTACTTCCTCTTCGAAGAGGCGCTTGACGAGCCCGGGCGCCGTGCGCGAGACGAGCACCTGCGCATTCCTGCCGCCGCTTCTGACGCGCTTGACGAACACCTTGATGCGGTCGCCCGCTTCATATCTCTCGCCGGGGACCTGATCCTGCGGGAGCATGAGCCCCTCGATCTGCCCCTTGCCGAGCTCGACGTAGACGTTCTTCATGTCGATCTTGCGGACGAGCCCGCTCATGAGTTCGCCCTCTTTATCGGAAAATTCGCTGAGCGTGTTGTCGCGCTCCGTCTCGTGGATCTTCTGCAGAATGACCTGCTTTGCGGTCTGCGCGGCGATGCGCGTGAAGTCCTTGGGAACGAACTCCTCGGAAAGGACGTCGCCCGGCTTTGCGGACTTCTTTTTCTTGAGCGCCTCTTCGAGGGTGATCTCCCCCTCCTGCGCCTCTTCGCTGTCGACGACGACGTGCGTCAGAAAGAACCGCAGCGTCCCCTTTTCTTCGTCTGCGCGCACTTCGACATTGCCCGTTTCGCCCTCGAACTGCTTCTTATACGCAGAGGCGAGCGCCGCGGAGAGCGCATCGAGGAACACCTGTTCGCTGATGCCCTTTTCCCGTTCCAGATCGGCAAGCGCCGCAAAGAAATCTTTATTGATCATACTTTTACTCCTTCCGAAATGATCGTCCCGTGGTATTTTCCGTGGTATCGTAACTTCTTATACTTCGATATAGAGGCAGACTTTGGCGGCCTTTTCCCGCTCGAAGGTGCGCTCGCCCTTGTCCGTCAGAATGGTGAAGGTCTTTTCGTCGAAGGATACAAGCTCCCCTTCGTATTCCTTCTTCCCGTCGACGGGCGCGTAGAGGCGCACTTCCACCTTCTCGTGCAGCCGCCGCGCAAAGTCGCGGTCGGTCTTGATGGGCCTGTCGAGCCCCAGAGAAGAGCAGGTGAGCGTGTACGCCGCCCCGAACGTGGGGTCGATGTCGTCGAGGAGCGCATCCGCCGCGCGATGGAAGCGTTCACACGTGTTCATATCCACGCCGCCCTCCGCGTCGATCCAGAGGGTGAGCGAACGCTCGCGCATATTCCACGCCCCGTCCACGAGCTCCACGCCCGCCTCTTCGGCGGCGGGGGCAAGCGCTTCCAGGACTTCGGCAATGGGTTTGACTTTCATTTCCGCCTCCCTTCCAAAGGGCAGCGCTCTGCGCGCCGTATGCCCCATATAACAAATTTGAGAGCGGTCGCCCGCTCTCAATCTCTGTTTCATCGATCAAGTACCCCGATTATAGCACGCTTTTTACGAAATTGCAAGCGTTTTTTGCAAACTTGCGCATTTTTCCTTGCTCCGCCGAACGGGAAACAGTGCCGCCCGCGCCCCTTATTTGGGGATACCGCCGAGTTTGACGAGCTCCAGGAAAATTTTGGCGGTGACGAAGGCGTCGTCGAATGCCCTGTGATGGCGGAAGGTGAACCCGAAATAGTCGGCGACCGTGTTGAGCTTATAATTTTTCAGCCGCAGGAGCTGCTGGGAAAGCGAGACGGTATCGAGCGTCTTGGCGTCGAACAGATACCCCTCCTGCTCGCCGTAATAGCGGATGAATTTGTAGTCGAACTGCACGTTGTGCCCGACGAGCACGCAGCCCTCCGCAAACTTATAAAAGTCTGCCATGACCGTCCCCACGGGGGGCGCGCCGAGGAGCATCTCGTCCTCGATGCCCGTGATGCCCACGATCTCCTCGGTGAGTTTGACGGGGCAGGCGACGAAGGTGGAGAACTTTTCCGCGATCTTCCCCCCTTCGATCCTGACGGCGCCCACCTCGATGATGCGGTCCATCGGCCCCGCGACGGGGTTGTTGTTGAGGCCCGTCGTCTCGAGGTCGAAGACGACGTATTTCCCCTGTTCAAACCCTGCGGGGAGCTTGTGCTCGCCGAAGAGCATCCCCTGCACGAGGTCTTCGCAGGGCTCGGGGAAGACGGCGGTATAGCGGGGCGGGGCGGGGC
>ENA-OYZE01000032-OYZE01000032.1-human-gut-metagenome-genome-assembly--contig:-NODE-32-length-69856-cov-8.157448_pt1 | contig 69856 bp, 66 predicted proteins | sample MGYA00243259_ERZ653469 | MGnify/ENA primary metagenome ERZ653469 (study PRJEB26926, sample SAMN06164913) | human gut metagenome | biome: ENVO:00009003; feature: ENVO:2100002; material: ENVO:00002003...
GCCACTGGTGTTCCTCCTAATATCTACGCATTTCACCGCTACACTAGGAATTCCGATTGCCTCTCCGATACTCAAGAAAAACAGTTTCAAATGCAGTTCACGAGTTAAGCCCGTGGATTTCACATCTGACTTGCCTTCCCGGCTACACGCCCTTTACACCCAGTAAATCCGGACAACGCTTGCCACCTACGTATTACCGCGGCTGCTGGCACGTAGTTAGCCGTGGCTTGCTATTCGGGTACCGTCACTCTGATATGGTATTAGCATACCAGCCATTCGTCCCCGATCACAGAGCTTTACAACCCGAAGGCCGTCATCACTCACGCGGCGTTGCTCCGTCAGACTTTCGTCCATTGCGGAAGATTCCCCACTGCTGCCTCCCGTAGGAGTCTGGACCGTGTCTCAGTTCCAGTGTGGCCGATCACCCTCTCAGGTCGGCTACCCATCGCTGACTTGGTGGGCCGTTACCCCGCCAACTATCTAATGGGCCGCGAGCCCCTCCTATACCGATAAAATCTTTTACCCCTGGGAGATGCCTCCCTGTGGTCTTATACCGTATTAGCACAAATTTCTCTGTGTTATCCCGTTGTATAGGGCAGGTTACTCACGTGTTACTCACCCGTCCGCCACTAACCCCATTGCTGGGGTCCGTTCGACTTGCATGTGTAAAGCACGCCGCCAGCGTTCGTCCTGAGCCAGGATCAAACTCTTAAGTTTAATCTGACTATGTTAACTTTTGGTTGGTTTCTCCAACCGCTGGCTAAAATCTTTGTTAATTGACTGTGTTCAATTTCGTACTGTTCTTACTATTCTGTTTTCAAGCTTCTTACTGCCTCTCGACAGCCTATTTATATTACTACATTAACTTTCCTTTGTCAAACATTTTTTAACATTTTTTAAAAGTTTTTTAAACTTTTTTTTGCACTGCTTTCTTGCCTTTTTAATGACCGTTTTACGTCAAAAAACGCTCTTACGTCGTAGATTTTTCGTGTTTTGTTCCGTTACGTAAGAAAACTTCGCCGTTGACTTTTGTACTGCATTGAGTTATAATTGAATGACAACGGAGGTATCTCGCATGATTACGGAAAAATCCACCCGGAAAGAAAACCCGACATTGCTTATAAACAAGACGCTGAAACAGTATTCCGACATTTTGCAAAGCGACGCCCCTACTCCGGGAGGAGGCAGTGCGTTGGCTTACGCGGGAACGCTTGCGGTTGCACTTATAGGCATGGCGGTCAATGTGACAAAGACCAAGTTGTGCAAGAAAAATATTTACGACAACGGCGCGGAAGACCTTCTGAAAAAATTACGGCAACTGGAAGAAAAAATGTGTGACTTCGTGGACAAGGACACAGTTGCTTTTGCCAACATACTTGCCGCTATGCGTATGCCCAAGGATACTCCTCAGCAAGCGGAATCGCGAAAGGCGGAACTTCAACGGCAATACTACCGCTCCGCGTTGCTTTCTTTGGATATGATGAAAACCGCGGTGGAAATATATCTTGCCGCAGACGACGCGATACAGTTTGCCGACAGATTTGTGGTAAGCGACGCACACATAGGCAAGAGCCTTGCAAAGTGCGTGGCGCAGAACTGCACGCACAATGTCGACGTCAACGCCGACTGTATCTTCGACACAAGCAAACGCCAGGCGATACGCAACAGGAAAAACACCCTGCTGAGTCAACTGAACTGACAAACAAATTAAACAAACAGCGACAGATCCTTGTTACTCTGTCGCTGTTTTACTATCGTTAAAATATTTAAAATAACAAGCGCGCACAATCACGTTTGTGCACAAACGTAACTTGCGGATTATCTCAATTCCGCCTTGATGCGTCTTACGCCTGCGCTGCTGGACTGTTCTTTGGTAATGACAAAGTGTCCCAGCTCGGACGTGTTGTGTACGTGAGGTCCTGCGCACAGTTCCTTGCTGAAATTGCCGATGCTGTACACCTTTACAACGTCGCCGTATTTGTCTCCGAACAATCCTATTGCTCCCGTCTTGCGAGCCTCTTCAATGGGCATTTCCTGACAAACGACAGGCAACTTGTCTTCGATTGCCTTATTTACAAGTTCTTCGGTGCGCTTGATTTCCTCTTCCGTCATAGGACGGGAGAATGAAAAGTCGAAACGCAATCTTTCGGGAGTAATGTTACTGCCCTTCTGCTTTACTTCGTCCCCCAAAACCTGTCTTAAACTTGCCTGCAACAGGTGAGTTGCCGTGTGAAGTCTTGTAGTTACCACGCCGGTGTCGGCAAGACCGCTCTTGAATGTTCCGATGTTGGCCTTAGACTTTTCCTGATGTTCCTTAAAAGCCGCATGGAATCCTTCCTCGTCAACGGTATAGCCTCTTTCTACGGCAAGTTCACGCGTCAGTTCCAACGGGAATCCGAAAGTGTCGTAAAGTCGGAACGCCTGCTTGCCGTTTATTGTTTTGTCGGCAACGTAATTAGCGTCTTTTTGTGCCATAAATGTATTTTTGCGGTTGATACCGTCGATACATTTGTCGAATTCCTTAATGCCCTGTGCCAGCGTGGATTCGAATTTAGCGCTCTCCGCCTTTATCTGGTCGAGAATATACTGTTTCTTTTGCACCAGCAGAGGATATGCTTCGTTGTATATTTCGTCGATGTAAATGCTTGCGACATTGAGCAGTTCGTTGCTGGAAATTTCGAGATTTCTGCAATAACGGATGGCGCGGCGCAACAGTCTGCGCAAAATGTATCCCGCACCCGTGTTACTGGGCACTATTCCGTTGACATCCCCTATCAGCATGACGCCTGTACGGGTGTGGTCGGCAATAATACGCATTGCACGTCCGAACTGTTCGTCGTCGTAGTTTTTGCCGGAAACTTTTTCGAGATGAGCAATGACCGACGCAAACAAGTCCGTCTTGTAACCGTCGGTAAAGCCGTTCAGGAACGTGAGCAATCTTTCAAAACCGAACCCCGTATCTACGTTTTTGTGATCCAAAGGACTGTAACCGTCCTTTTCCTTCTTGTACTGCATATATACGTCGTTGCCTATTTCCACGTATCTGCCGCAGGAACAGTTGATGTCGCAGGTATCGCAGCACTTGTTGTCGTGCAGAGGGTAGAACCATTCGTTGTCGGGACCGCAGGGGGTACCTACAGTGCCTTCCAGTTCCCACCAGTTGTCTTTTTTGCCCATATAGAAGATGTTTTCTTCTTTTATTCCCAGTTGTTTGAGCAGGGTTGCGGTTTCTTCGTCACGGGAAACGCTTTCGTTTCCCTCGAATACGGTAGAGGAAATCTTGTTGATGTCAAAGCCCAGTACCTTAGTCAGAAATTCCACGCTCCATGCAGTCTTTTCCTTCTTGAAGTAGTCGCCGAGACTCCAGTTTCCCATCATTTCGAAAAAGGTAAAGTGTGTTGTGTCGCCCACTTCGTCTATATCTACGGTACGTACGCATCCCTGAATGTTGCACAATCTCTTGCCGTCGGGATGAGGCTTGCCCAAAAGATAGGGCATAAGCGGTTGCATGCCCGCCACGTTGAACATTACGCCCGTTGTACCGTCACCTATAAGCGATACGGCACCGATGTTTACGTGACCTTTTTGCCGATAAAAGTCCAGCCAGTAATTTCTTAATTGCTTGGAAGTAATTTTCATTTGATAAATCCGTCCTTATATAACAACAAATTGTAAGTTAATTTCTCTTTACAGCCAAAAGACCGAAACACTTCCGGTCTTTGGCAGTAGATATACAGTTGTTGTCAGATGCTATTTTTTTGCAGTCTTTTTCCTTGCAATAAAGGAAAAGATCCAGAAAAACCAGAAGTACACCGGAAGTGCATACGCAATGTAAGGAGTCAATCTGACATCTGCTCCGCTTGGCGCAAACATGTCAAGGAAACCAAGCCATTCAACATTGAGCAAGGGCAACAGAACCATTGCGGTAGCGACTGTTGTCAGCAATGCCATGATGAAGTAGAAGGAATTAGCCTTTCTTGGACGTCCGCCTGCACACAATCTTACGATTGCAGAAATTACATGAACCAGCATACACAAGGAAGTTACGGCAATTACACCGCCTGTAATCCATGTGTACAGTGAAAACTCAACGGAAAGTTTGTTTTCGAGAATCTGCTTAGCCATAGTTTGCGAGAAGTCAAATGCGTTGGCGTAAGCAACGGAACTTAACATATACGGCGTCTTCATGAATTCGGGCAACCAGCCTTGTGGTGCAAAGCACACATAGGCAAACAAAGCCCAGAAAATGAGCGAGAACAACGCCACAACGCGTCCGCCCTTCGCTTTAGCAGCGGCGGGAGCACTGACTTCCGTTTGTTTGGTCTGTTCCAATGTGGTAGGATTGGCATACCCCATATTGGCAAAAGAGTAACCGCAGGAACAAACGTTTTCTTCCATGGGAACTTCTTTTCCACATCTGGGGCAGATCTTCGTCTTGGAAGCAGTCTTTAACACCGTACCGCAAGTACGGCAGAAATTGGCAAGACTGCTGTTTACAGTGTTACATTTAGGGCAACGTACGGGTTCCTCGGGAACTCTGAGTTGCGAACCGCACTGATAGCAGTACTTGGCATTAAGACTGTTGGCAGTGCCGCATCTCGGGCAGATATTGAAACTGTTTGAATTGTTCATTTTGTGCCTCCGTTTTGTTCACGTTTTGCTCCGCAATGGAAGCAGAACTGACTGTCTTTATCGTTTAATCTGTTGCACTGTCCGCATGTCCACAAATCGCCTACCGAATCGGGTGACTGCCCTTCGAAAGACCACTGGCATCTTGTGCAAAACAGACTGTCGGGCTGATTTTCCATGCCGCAATTGGGACAATACAACTTGATGGGTTCCATTACAAGTTTAAGACCGCAATTGACGCAAAAGTCTTCGTCGGGTTTGTTGAGCGTACCGCAATTGTTGCATATCTTGCTTTTGCCTTCTTGCGATTGCAGATATGCCTGCTGTACAACCGCATTGCCCACCTGTTTGCTTTCGTGAATAAGCTGAAAGTCTTCCGAAACGCTGTCCGCAAGGGACGCAAAGCAGTAACTGCAATAGGGAGATGTGGGCAGATTGGGTCTGCCGCAATGAGGACAGATCTTGCGCTTTACCACGCGGTGATCGTTGAGCCTGTAAACGGGAGTGCCGCATTTATCGCAATATATGCTGTTGATATTGACGGAAGAACCGCAGTTGGGACACACCAACTGTTCCTTGGCGTGAACGTTGAGCGACTGTTCATAAACCGTCTGTAATTCCGCACGCACGGAATTGACTTCTTCGGGAGTAACGTTGCCTACGGCAGGTAACACGCCATGATTTGAAAGCGCGCTTCCGCAGTTGGTGCAATGGGTGTACGACTTGTCGTTGGCTGCTCCGCAGACGGGACATGTGACTTCTTCGGAAAAAACAAAACTGTTTTTACCGCAATTGCAACAATATTCCGAATCGTTGAGGTTTATTTCCCCGCAGTTTTTACATATTTTCATAACGCACCTATAAAAACCCAAAAAGTCTACGCATAAATGATACACGTTTTTGCCCCGTTTGTCAACACCGAGGTGCAAAATTGAAAACTCTTGTTACTTGGTCTTAAATCCGTCTTTCAATCCCACAACGCGGTTGAACACCTTGACATCGGCGGTGCTGTCTCTGTCGCACACGTAGTAACCTATGCGCATGAACTGGAAGGTATCCCCTTCCTTTGTCTGACCGAGAGATTTTTCCCCCTTGCCCTTGACAATTACCATACTGTTGTAATTGAAACGCTGAGTAAAATCGGTAACGCCGTCCACCGCGTCGTTAAGCAGACTTTCCAACTGACGCACTTCGAGGTCAACGCAGTTGTCTGCGTCCACCCACTGTATAACGCCCTTGACCTTTAAACCGCTTGTGTCCGAACCGCTCTTGCTGTTCTTGACTACCGAGCATTTGAGGAAGTCCACATCACCCTTCTCGTCGTAAACTACCTCGTCGCAATGTATTATATATGCGCCTTTAAGGCGTACATAACCGTCGGGTTTAAGACGGAAATACTTAGGCGGAGGAACAAGAGCGAAATCGCTGCGATCTATGTAAATATTCTTGCCGAAGGTTACCTTTCTGTAAGTGACGTTTTCTGCATTGGGATTGTTTTCCACTTCCAGCACTTCTCCCTCTTCCACATTGGTAAGAACTACTTTAAGCGGTTCAAGTACTGCCATTACGCGGTCTGCCGTAATATTGAGGTTGTCTCTTACGCATGAATCAAGATAAGCCGATTCCACTTCGCTGTTAGCCTTACTTACTCCCACTCTGTTGCAGAAATCCTTCAAAGCGTCTGCAGGTATACCTCTTCTGCGCATACCGGACAGCGTGGGCATACGGGGATCGTCCCACCCCATCACCTTGCCTTCTTCCACAAGACGTTTCAAAAATCTCTTGGACATAATGGTGTTGGTAATGTTGAGGCGGGCAAACTCTATCTGTTGAGGCAACGGTTCGGGGAAACCGCATTCACGCACCACCCAGTCGTACAGAGGACGGTGATCTTCGAATTCCAGAGTACATATCGAGTGCGTGATGCCCTCGTGAGCGTCTTCTATGGGATGAGCGAAGTCATACATGGGGTAAATACACCACTTGTCTCCCGTATTGTGATGAGTGGCGTGCAACACACGGTAAATAACGGGGTCTCGCATGTTGAGATTGGGACTTGCCATGTCTATCTTTGCGCGCAACACCTTTGAGCCGTCGGCAAATTCGCCGTTTTTCATACCTTCGAACAGTTTCAGGTTTTCCTCCACCGTTCTGTTTCTGTAAGGACTTTCCGTACCGGGTTGCGTCAGCGATCCCCGAGTGTTCTTTATTTCTTCCGCGCTGAGATCGCAAACGTACGCCTTGCCTTTTTTTATAAGTTTGAGGGCACATTCGTACATAACGTCGAAATAATCGCTGGCAAAAAACAATTTGTCCCACTTGAATCCCAGCCATTCGATGTCACGCTTGATGCTCTCGACGTATTCTTCCTCTTCCTTTGCGGGGTTGGTGTCGTCGAAACGCAGATTGCACTTGCCGTTATACTTGGCGGCAATGCCGAAATTGATGCACAGACTTTTCGCATGTCCCACATGCAGATAACCGTTTGGCTCGGGAGGGAAACGGGTGTAAACGTTTTTTACCTTGCCCGACGCAAGATCCGCGTCGATTATATCTTCAATAAAGTTTTTACTTTCTGTCATAATTACTCCTGTTGTTCCGCAATGAACCTGTCCAATTCCTCTTCTGTCATATCGTCGATGTCGGAAACCATAAACGATTCTTCCGAATCGCCCACAGCCCCCTCGGGAGGAACATCCTCTTCATGTCGCTGTTCGGCAGACTTGTTGAGCGCAGGCTGTTCCACAAGATAATCTCTGTCCACGAATCTGACAAGTTTGCCCACCCAACGCAGAGGAATTTCGCCGTTCTGACCGTTACGGTGCTTGGCTACTATAAGCGTTACGTCCTCCGACTGCCTGTCGTCGGGATCGTCGCGGTGAATAAACAAAACTATGTCGGCGTCCTGCTCTATCGCTCCCGATTCTCTCAGGTCGCTGAGGACGGGTTTGCCGCTACCTTCTCCCTTTTTGATGTTACGTATTTCCGCGTCGCGTTTTAACTGCGAAAGGGCGATTACCGGAACGTTGAGTTCCTTGGCAAGCAGTTTGAGCGAACGTGTGATATTTGCCACTTCCTGCTGACGGCCTTCCGCTTTCTTTTCGGTGTTCATCAACTGTATGTAGTCTATAACTATCAGATCCAGACCGCTTTGCGCTTTAAGTCTGCGACACTGCGAACTGATATCGGGAGGCTTGACGTTGGCATTGTCGTTGCCGTAAATGTGCATTTTACTGCTGATGACGCTGTTTGCCGTCTGCAATTTAACTATATCGCCGTCGCCGTGAGGAAGTTGACCGCTTTTAAGAAATTCCAGCGGAATACCAGACATCGCCGACAACATTCTTTCTATCAACTGTTCGTTGGACATTTCCAGCGAAAATACGGCAACCGTTCCGCCGTTTTCGGCAACGTTCTGCACTATGTTCATTGCCATCGCGCTCTTGCCCACACCGGGACGGGCGGCAAGTACTATAAGTTCCCCTCCGTGCAATCCGTTGGTCATGCGGTCAAATTGCTTGAATCCCGTTGCCAATCCGTAAAATTTGGATGGGTTGGAATACCTTTCGCTTATGTTGGCGACAGTTCTGGCGACCAGTCCCGACAAATCCACAAGTCCCGACGAGGTACCCTTTTGCGAAAGATTGAATATCTTGGATTCGGCAAAACTCAGCACATCTTCCGTGCTGTCCGACTGGTAACACTTGGCGGTTATGTCCCCGCACACGTTTATCAACGCACGCAACAACGACGCACGCTTTACAATACTTACGTATTCTTCGAACCTTGCCGTGCCCGGCAAAATGTCGTTTAGACGCGCGATGTATTCCACGTCTCCCACCTGTTGCAACTTGCCGTTACGGCGTAAAGCGTCCACGACTGTTGCAAAACTGACGGTATTACTGCGGTATTCGTTGTCCACTTTGTGAGTTTTGCGGGCAATTTCTTTCATAGCGTCAAAAATGATGCGATGATTGGTCTGGTAAAAATCTTCCGGCTCAAGTTCGGAAATAATGTCCAACTGTATGGACGCATTGCGCAAAATACAACACAGCACGTTCTGTTCCGCTTCGATACTGTTGGGAAGACTAGGTAAAACTACCGCCGAATTGTCTGCCATGATTCCTCCTTTTGCCCGTGTACGGCAATGCCTTTGTAAAAAGCACTGCGTTGCAGCACAGACAAATATTCTCGTGTAACTATACACGCCGACACAAGTCGGCGCAGTCCATATAGAATGATTATACTATTTTTGTCGTCATAAATCAATAAAAAAACGATATCTTGTTCAAACAATTGTCGGAAGTTGTTCCTCCTGTTCGGGTACGGGCGGAAGATCGCCCTGTGCCACTATTCTGTCCACCTTGGCATAAGTGGAACGGCGAACCTGTCTTTTTTCCACTACACGGTCTCCCTTGTACACCACGAGATAACTTACGCATTTGACGCCGTCGCTGCCGTTTTGCACCACCAACTGCTGGTCAGTATATTGCAACTCGGGGTGCTTTGCCTTGTCGACTATATACTTTGTGGAAAACTTCGTACGTTGCAACTCCTCGCTTTCACGCTTGAAGGTGTACCCTGACGGTTTGCCGAAGATTTCAAAAGTAACCGTCTTGTTGTTTACCTTACCGCTTATATAGACGGTGTAAGGAGTGTTGTTCACAAAACAAAGGTCAGCCGTAGGATAAGCCACCATAGCGTCAAACCCCGCCTTGACGTAAGAGGGAATGAGCGTGTGACAATGGGATTCCTTTACTTCCAGCCCCGCAAGCAACACTGCGTTGTACAGCGTCGTGGACACCTGACAAACTCCGCCGCCCGTGCCGTCGGTATAACTTCCGTTCAAGATCACCTTCGCGTCAAGAAAGCCGTTCGCCCCCGTTCTGTCTCCTACAACCTTGTTAAATGAAAAACTTTCGCCGCTTTTAATCACCGTGCCGTTGATTTTTTCCGTTGCGAGTCTGATGTTGTGACATCTGTTGGCGGTACTTTTGTAAAAGGTCGTGGTAAATTTCGAAAGACTTTGCGTAATCTGTTTCAGGCTGTCTTTGTCTACGCAACGAGTAACGGCGACAGGTACCTCGACGGATGTCTTTCCCCCGAATAAAAGCAGGCAAAGTTTGTCTACGTCCACCTGTTTTCCGTCCTGTCCTTCCGTGTAGGTGAAATTACCGTCAAATCTGACGGTACTGTCCGTCACTTTGCGGTACACCTGTTTGTCGATTTGCTCCAACACTTTTTCAAAATCGGGCAAAACGTAACACAACGCTTGCCTGCGGGTAAAACCGCTGTCGCACAGTTGGTCGCAAATCTGTTTTTTCACCCTCAGAGACATGTACACACCTCTGTTTTCCCTGCTTGTAGCAGAGAGTCGCTCTATATGTCCGCTCAGGTTGTAACGGTAACTTCTGTCACCGCAGTGCAACACTACGTCCACGTTCCACGGCCGCTGTTCGGCGCAGACCGTCAGAGGAACAAAAACGCCCGCAATCATTATTGCGAGCGCAGTTAAAATCAATATTTTCTTCACTTCTTTTCCTGCCTTATACCCAGTATTTCCGCCGTGTGCGCGTCGGGAACAAAATGCTTGGTGCCCAACATTACGCCGTGATCGCCGTCGTGGTAATCGCTTCCGCCCGTAACGACGAGATTGTACTTTTTAGCAATACGCATGTAAAATCTACGCTCGGTTACAGTATGTGTAAAATACTTTGCTTCGATACCGGCAAGACCTCCTTTTACAAGAGGCAACAGAAATTCGTTGAAACGTTTAAAAGGTATGTGCAGATTTTTCGGATGAGCCAGCACCGGAATACCGCCGTACCGCAACGCAAACTTTATCGCTTCGAGCGGAGTGAGCCGTTTGGCACGCACGAAACAGCACTTGCCGTTTCCAATATATTTGTCGAAGGCTTCGGACACGCTGTTGCAGTAGCCGAGGCGCACCATTTCCTGCGCAATATCCGCCCTGCCAACGACCGATTGTTTCCGCGCCTTGATGCTGTCAAGGGAAATTTCCATGCCGTGTTCTTTGAGTTTTTCCGCAAGCAGGACATTTCTGTTTTCACGCATGGAGGCTATATGTCTGAGTTCTTCACTGCATTGTTCATTGTGAAAATCTATATTGTAGGCGAGAATATGCACGTCGCATGTGCCGTAAGAGGAAATTTCCGCACCTGCAAGTACCTGTATGCGCCCCTGAGCATGACCGATTGCCCGTTCGACACCGCTGACGTTGTCGTGATCGGTAACGGCAATGCAGTCAAGACCGCTTTCCACCGCCATATCCACGACCTGTTCGGGAGAACGGCTTCCGTCTGAACAATGTGTGTGTATGTGTAAATCGCATTTCATACTAAACATTATATCAAACACGGCGTGCTAAGTCAATTGATTACCGAAATTGGCAATTAATCTGAAAAACGCGCGTGCAATGCGCAGTTCCGCGCTTTTTCCCACAAAAAAACAGGACAATTACTTGTCCTGTTTGGCTTTTATCTTGCTGTTGCGAATTTCAGCCTTTGAGTTGTTGGGCAAACTTTTTTCCGAATTCGTAAGCGCCCTGCAACTGTGCGTCGCTGGGATTGAGACGCACACGGTACCCTTCCACAACGTTGAGTTTCATAAGTTTAAGCCGTGCCTCAAGATTGGGAACGGCTTCGCCGCTCCAGCCGAAACTGCCGAACGCGCCTGCCAACTTACCCTTGTCCACCGTGGGATTGAAGCAGTTGACAATGTCGTTTATCGGAGGAAGACTGTCGCCCAGAATGGTACAACTGCCGAGCAACACGCCGTCGGATTTTTTGCAACTTTCCTTGGCTTTTTCAAGGTCGTCTTTTACCACGTCGAACATTTCCACCTTGACGCCGCTGTCGGTAATACCGCGCGCAATTTCTTCGGCAAGTTTGCGAGTGTAGCCGTACGCCGTGGCGTAGACTACCGTAACCGTGTTTGTCTTGGGCTGAGGCTTACACCACTCCTTGTACATATCGATGTACCTTTGCGGATTGGAACGTATAACGGGACCGTGACCGTTGCATATACGCTTGGTACGAAGGGGTTCTATTTTCTTTAAAGCGTTGACCATATAAGGTATTTTGTACGGACCGATGATATTGTCGAAATAATACTTGTAGGCGTCCATAAATCCGTCGAAATCCTCTGTGACGTCATTGAAGACCTCAGGCGACGAGAAATGACATCCGAAACTGTCGCAGGTCATAAGAGTTTCGTCTTCGGGAATGTAGGTATACATTGTGTCCGGCCAGTGCAAAAAAGGCAGTTGCAAGAATTGCAGCGTCTTGCCACCGAGGGGAAGGGTGTCTCCGTCCTTTACCACAATGTGCTTAAACTCGCGGTTGAGTATTTCTTTCAGAAATGTAATTGCGCCGATTGTTCCCACAATAGTAATGTCAGGAGCAAGTTGAAGCAATTTCTCGATGCTGCCGCTGTGATCCGGTTCAGTGTGTTGCATCACAAGATAATCTATCTTGGAAACGTCCGTTACAGTCTGTATTTCTTGCAGTTGAGTGTCAAAGAAAGGCGCCTTGCAAGTTTCAAACAGCGCTGTCTTTTCCGTTCCTTTGACAACGTAGGCGTTGTAAGACGTGCCGTACGGAGTGTACATCACGATGTCAAATACTCTGAGATCGGGATCCTGAACTCCGACATAGAAGATGTTGCTGCACACCTTGTTGTCACACAAACATTTGCTCATATTTAAAACCTCTTTAACTGTTTTTTTCAATTATATCAAATTATTACAGAATTGGCAACAACAAGCATTACTGCACATTGCAAGTTTTGCCTTTAACTTTTAAACAAATACCGTTCTTTTTAAAACGACAGGCATTTTCACCTGAAGTAATAGAAATTTTACCGATGACGGTATTTTGTCACAGACCATTTTAATACAAAGACAAACGCTTCCCGAAGGAAGCGTTTGCAAATTTAATTGAATGTTACTTCGCAAGAGAAACCGCAACCGCGCATGCAACGGATGCTCCCACCATCGGGTTGTTGCCCATACCGATGAGACCCATCATTTCAACGTGAGCGGGAACGGAAGACGAACCCGCAAACTGTGCGTCGCTGTGCATTCTTCCCATTGTGTCCGTCATACCGTAAGAAGCGGGACCTGCCGCAACGTTGTCGGGGTGAAGAGTACGTCCTGTACCGCCGCCGCTTGCGACCGAGAAGTAATCCTTGCCGTGTTCCACAGCCCATTTCTTGTAAGTACCTGCAACGGGATGCTGGAAACGTGTGGGGTTGGTGCTGTTGCCTGTGATGGAGACGTCTACCTTTTCGTGAATCATGATTGCAACGCCTTCATTGACGTCGTCCGCGCCGTAGCAACGAACCTTAGCCTTTTCGCCGTCGGAGAAAGCAGTTTCCTTTACAATGGCAAGTTTGCCCGTGTAGTAGTCGTACTTGGTCTGAACATAGGTAAATCCGTTTATACGTGAAATGATATAAGCGGCATCTTTACCGAGACCGTTGAGAATGACGCGCAGAGGATTTTTTCTTACCTTGTTGGCGTTACGAACGATACCTATAGCGCCTTCGGCAGCCGCGAAGGATTCGTGTCCTGCAAGGAAAGCGAAGCACTCCGTTTCTTCTCTCAAAAGTTTAGCGGCGAGATTGCCGTGACCGAGACCTACTTTGCGTTGGTCCGCAACGGAACCGGGGATACAGAAAGCCTGCAATCCCAATCCGATGAGTTCGGCTGCTTCCGCTGCCGACTTGGCACCCTTTCTGATAGCGATGGCGCATCCAAGAGTATATGCCCAAACGGCGTTTTCAAATGCTATGGGTTGAACGCCCTTGACTATTTCTTCAACGTTGATTCCCTTGTCAAGGCAAATCTGACGAGCCTGTTCAAGGTTTTCGATATCATACTTTTTAAGTTCGGCATTGATTTTGTCTATTCTTCTTTCATAACCTTCAAATCTGATTGACATTTTCTATACCTCCCTTACTGCTTACGCGGATTGATGTACGAATGAGCATTTTCGAAACGGCCGTAATGTTTCTTGGCCTTTTCCAATGCTTCGTTGCCACTGACACCCTTGCTGATGTTGTCCATCATGATACCGAGATTTACATATTCGTAGCCGATGATTTCGCCGTTTTCGTCCAGAGCGAGTTGCGTTACGTAACCTTCAGCCATTTCGAGATAACGGGGACCCTTCGCCTTAGTGGAATACATCGTACCCACCTGACTTCTGAGACCCTTGCCCAGATCTTCCAGACCGCCGCCGATGGGCAGACCTGCGTCGGAAAAAGCCGTCTGACTTCTGCCGTAAACAATTTGCAGGAACAGTTCTCTCATCGCAACGTTTATTGCGTCGCAAACAAGGTCGGTGTTAAGTGCTTCCAGCAAAGTTTTGCCGGGGAGAATTTCCGATGCCATAGCAGCGGAGTGAGTCATACCGGAACAACCGATAGTTTCAACAAGCGCTTCTTCGATGATTCCGTTTTTGATGTTTAATGTAAGTTTGCAAGTTCCTTGCTGAGGAGCACAGCATCCGCAACCGTGTGTCAGACCGCTGATGTCCTTAATGTCGTAAGCCTGAACCCACTTTCCTTCTTCGGGAATGGGAGCAGGGCCGTGATTGCAACCTTTTTTAACGCAGACCATTGCGTCTACTTCATGTGAGTATTGCATAAAAAGTCGTCCTCCGAAATTATTTTTTCACAACACTTTGATTATACCATAACATTTGCCAAACTGCAAAGATTTTCTTTACAAAAAGTCATTTTATCAATTTATCAAAGTATAAAAAAATTGTATCACTATTCGGACTTTTATATTGCCCGACACTGCAAGACAAAACATTATTATCCTTCTTACGCGTTGACGTAATTATTTCCCTGCGCAAAGAAAATCAGGACAAAAAAAAACGTCCGCCTGTTTGAGACGGACGTAAAATTCAATTACTTTTTGGAAGTGTCGTTCTGTGCAGACGCAGGACGTCCTTTACCGTTGTCCTTGGGTTTTACGAACAACAACACGATGATACCGACAGCGGCAGCGCATGCAATGCAGATGAGCACTATTGTCCACACGTCGTTTGTGTTGTCACCAAGGTCGGGACTTGTTGTCAGGATGTTGAGATCCTTGACCGTCTTGTGACCGTAGGTATCGGTTACAGTGTAGGTCACTCTGTAAATGTAGTCGTCGTCGGCTTTGGAAACTTCGCTTGCGGCGGGATAAAGCACACCGCTCTTGAAGAAATCTTCGTAACCTTCGGTGACCGTCTTTGTTTCACCGTCGTAAATCTTCACCCATTCGCCGTTGACTTTTTTCATTACGTTGTAAACGGTGGTAGTTGTGGATGTAGAGTCGGTTACAGTGGGAGTAGGTATCGTATAAGAACTTCCTGCCGCAATACCCGATGTCTGAACAGCCAGTTGTGAAGATGTGAATTCCACTTCGGGAGCGTCTGTGTCGATGACATATCTTCCGAACTGATAGTAGGATGCATTGTCACCGTTTTCAAACACTGCTTCGTTACCGGCGGCGTCCGTCACATAGAAACGGAAATACCAGTAACCCGTCGTTGTTACGGACAGTTCGTTGGTGGTAGTACCCGACCATTCTTTGTCGTCGTAATAGTCGCCGGGAGCGCAGTATTCGATGCGGATTTCGTACAGTTTGGCGTCGTTGAATGTAACTTCTTCGCCCTCTTCGTTTTCCTTGGTGGAAACGGCGGTGCTTTCAACCAGAATGTTCACATCGCTTGCCCATTCGGTGGGAAGTTGCATTTCATCGTTTGCGCTGATGTTGAAATTGTAGAAATTGTGACCTTCTTCAGGGCTTTTGAGCCATTGATCAAGCAACTGAGCGTCCACTACGGGAGCAATCTTGTCGACGAGCAACTTGCTCATTGTTCCGTATTCTTCGCCGGATTTTTCCACAAAAGCGTACCATTTGTTGTCTTCTGCCGTAAATGTTTCGGAATCGTAGGCTACCCAAGAAACGCTTGAAAGGTCAGCGTCATCGGCGGGCAAAGCGTCCTTGCTGTCGGCAACCACGTAAAACACGCTGTTGTCGGAAGAAGACGCTTCGTACAGGAATTGTTTGTTTGTATAGAAGTAGCCGTCAACGGCAGACAGTTTGTCTTCCTTGGAGCCACTTTCGCTAAGCGAATAAAAAGAGCCGGCATTGACTGCTGCAAATGAGGTAAACGTTCCGGCGAAAACCGAAGTTACCAGTACCAAAGCCAACACCAAACTAATTAAAACCTTGCTTTTCACTATAATATCCTCCGAGACGGAAAATCCGTCTGATTTACTTATTGTTGCAAAGGGCATAAGACGCCCTTGTGCAAATCACTAATTATTTTACAATCAAATACCGATATTGTCAACGATTTTACCTTGACAATATTTATAAACAGCAACAAAACAACAACTTTAAACACTCAGTCCAGGTTGTCGCTCACTTCCACCTTGCGGGAAATGTTGAGTTGTCCTTCTTCGAAATCGTCACTGTCCTTGTATACGTCAAGATGCGAAGCAATGTCAAACAAATTCCACGGGTGAGTATCGGGCGGATAGCATACAAACACCATTCTTTCCTTGCTTACCGGGTGGTCGAAAGACAACTGATAAGCCCACAATGCAAGATTTCTGCCCTTGACGATGTCGCCGCCGTAACGGGCGTCACCGAACAACGGACTGCCTATTGCGGAAAACTGTACGCGTATCTGATGACTGCGCCCCGTTTCCAGTCTTACCTTTACCAAAGCGAGTTGATCCGTGTGTTCCAGCACTTCGTAATCCAGTCTTGCACATTTTGCACCCGTTGTGCCGAATGTGGCTACATAGACGTTGTTGGTAAGAGCGTTCTTTTTAAGATAATGCACCAGTTCGCCTTTTCTCTGTTTGGGAGTGTTGACGACGGTGGCAAGATACATTTTGTTCATCTTGCCTTCGCGTATCTGAGCGGACAGTCTTTCGGCACTTTTACTGTTTCTGGCAAACACCATCACCCCGCCTGTAGGTCTGTCGAGACGGTGAACAAGTCCGAGATATACTTCGCCGGGCTTGTTGTACTTTTGCTTGACGTACTGTTTGAGCAACGTCAGCATGTCGGTATCTCCCGATTCGTCGGGCTGACTGGGAATATTTTGCGGTTTTACCACTACAAGCACGCTGTTGTCTTCGTGAAATATGCGTATATCGTCCATCGTAAACTGTTTTTTCATTTTGCCCCCGTAAACAATGCGCTTGCTCCGCAAGGTAACACAATACCTTCTTCCTCGGTGGGCAAACACACTTCGTATGCCTGAGTGTCGCCCTTGCGTCCCAGACATCTGTTGAGTATATTTTTAAGTACCGCGGGTTGCAATCCCGTGGTGTAGGAATTGATAAGCACGAACAGCGGATTGTCGCTCAGCACACCTTCGCACAACTGTACGAAATCCGCTATATCCTGTTCTATTTTCCACACCTCGCCGTTGGCTCCCCTGCCGTAACTGGGCGGATCCATTATGACGGCGTCGTACTTTCTGCCCCTGTTGATTTCGCGTTTGACAAACTTGCGACAGTCATCCACGATATATCTCACCGGACGGTCGGCAAGTCCCGACAACGCCATGTTTTCCTTTGCGCGATCCACCATGTTTTTAGCGGCATCGACGTGGCAGACGCTTGCTCCTGCATAAGCGCAGGCAACCGTAGCGCCTCCCGTATAGGCAAACAGATTGAGCACGCTGACAGGTCTGCTGGCGTTTCGGATGAGGTCTATCATCGTTGCCCAATTGACTGCCTGTTCGGGGAACAGTCCCGTGTGCTTGAATCCCATGGGTTTTACGGAAAAAGTAAGGTTCCGCCAACTCACGTTCCAACTTTCAGGAAGACGCCTGAAATACTCCCAGTGTCCTCCGCCCGTTTCCGAACGCACGTAGCGGGCGTCGACGGAAGTGAAGGAGGTAAGAGGCTTGCTCGCATGCCATATTACCTGCGGATCGGGACGTATCAGTACGAAATTTTTCCAACGTTCGAGTTTTTCGCCGTCACCCGTCGCTATTACCGAATAATCTTTCCATTCGTTGTTGATTTTCATAATATGTTTATTATATATCACGCGGCGCATTTTAACAAGCGAACGCAAACAAGTTTCGCTAAAATCGGCAATTTGTCCCCCTACGCAACGACACACAACCGCCTTTAAAATGACGGGCAATAATTTCGTCAAAGTAAAAAACAGGACAAACCGCAACGGTTTGTCCTGTCCGTTTAATCTTAAAAGTTTTACTTGTTGCTTTTCGTAAGTCCGAGAGTAAGAGGAAGTCCGTTGACGTCCCACTGCTTAACAAACTGTCCGCCATCCCCTGCCGTTAAACTGTCTGCAAGAGTGTCCTTCATTATTTCCGAAGCAAATCTTTCAAACACGGCATTAAGTTTGTCTTCCGCCTTGTAGTTTATTTCAATGTGGTCGGTGACGACAAAACCGCTTTCCTTACGCATAGTCTGTATCTTGGATACGATTTCGCGTTCGAGCCCTTCTTCCACAAGGTCGTCCGTCAAAACGGTGTTAAGTACGACGGTCACTCCGTGATCGCTTGCCACACAGTAACCTTCCGCATTTGCGCTGGAAATCAGCAGATCGTCGGCGGTAAGTTGCACTTGCCGTCCCTCTACGTCCAACGTGTAAGTCTTGCCTTCGTTTACCGTGTTGACAAGCACCGTCGCTTCGTCGCCCAAATCCGCCAGACGCTGACGTATGGCTCCTATCAACTTGCCGTACTTCGGTCCCAACGTGCGCAACTGAGGTTTGACTTCGTAACGCGCAAACTGCGAAATATCTTGCGCCGTAAGCAATTTCTTTACGTTGAGTTCGTCGCAGATTACTTCCGTCATTTCCGGAATCACTTTTTCGCCTACCACGTACATTTCAGACAAAGGCTGTCTGTTCTTGACGTTTGCGCTGTTGCGTGCGCTTCTTCCCAGTACGACTATATCCAGAACGTGTTCCATGTCACTGTTGAGTTTAAGATCGATTGCTTTCTCGTCGGCAACGGGGAAATCGCACAGGTGCACCGACTTGGGAGCGTCGGGGAAAAATTCCGGCACAAGGTTCAAATAAATACTTTCGGAAATAAAGGGCACAAAGGGTGCAGCCACCTTGGCAAGAGTTGTCAGAACGGTGTATAAAGTCATATAAGCCGCCTGCTTGTCTTCCGTCCATTCGCTTCCCCAATATCTTTCACGGCAACGTCTGACGTACCAGTTGCTGAGCATATCGGTAAACTTTTCAATCGCACGGGCGGAATCCACTATTTCGTAGTTTTCAAGTCCCTTGTCCACCGTCTTTATCAGTTGATTGAGTTCGGACAGTATCCATTTGTCCATTACCGACAGTTTGCAGTCCTCCAACCTGTACAGCGACGGATCGAAATTGTCGATGTCTGCGTACAGAACGAAGAACGCGTAAGTATTCCACAGCGTTCCGAGGAATCGGCGTTGCGTTTCCGAAACCGCCTCGTCATAGAAACGGCTGGGCAACCAGGGTGCGCTTGCGGTGTAAAAATACCATCTTACGGCGTCAGCGCCCTGCTTGTTGAAACTGTCCCATGGGTCCACGACGTTTCCTTTGTGCTTGCTCATCTTGACGCCGTGTTCGTCCCCAACCAGTCCAAGGACTATACAGTTTCTGAACGGTGCTTTCTCGAACAGCAATGTTGAAATGGCAATAAGAGTATAGAACCAACCTCTTGTCTGGTCCACCGCTTCGCTGATGAAATCGGCGGGGAAATTCTTTTCGAACAGTTCTTTGTTTTCAAAGGGATAATGGAACTGCGCGTAAGGCATACTTCCGCTGTCAAACCAGCAGTCTATGACTTCCGGCGTACGGCGCATCGTTCCGCCGCATTCGCACTTCCAGGTTACTTTGTCGATAAACGGACGGTGCAGTTCGATGTCTTTGTCACAGCCTGACAGATCGGAAAGTTCCTGACGACTGCCTACGACATGCACCTTACCGCACTTGTCGCACACCCACACGGGCAAGGGCGTTCCCCAGTACCTGTCACGTGAGATGCCCCAGTCTATTACGTTTTCGAGGAAGTTTCCCATACGACCGCTGCCGATTGTAGGGGGTATCCAGTTTATAGTACTGTTGACTTTAAGCAATTTGTCTCTGACTGCCGTCATCTTGATAAACCACGACTTACGCGCATAGTAAATCAACGGAGTGTCGCAACGCCAGCAGTGAGGATAACTGTGTTCGTACATCAGTTCCTTGAACAACGTACCGTTTTCCTTCATCTGACGGAGAATGAGTTTGTCCGCCTGTTTGCAGAAAACGCCCGTAAGTTCGCCGCAACCTGCCACAAACTTGCCGTCTTCGCCTACCAGTTGCAACAAAGGAAGATTGTAGCGTCTGCCCACATTTGCGTCTTCTTCACCGAACGCGGGAGCAATGTGGACTATACCGGTACCGTCCGTCAAAGTGACGTAATCGGCATTTGTAACGTAATAGCAGTCTCCTTCGGGATGAGCGAAGTCAAACAAAGGCATGTAACGCGTATATTCGTAATCCTTGCCTTTCTTTACGTCCAGCACCGTGTACGTGCCCTCTTCGAAGTGTTTGCCAATGAGTTCCTTTGCCAGGATAAAACGTTCGCCGTTGCTTTCTATCAGTGCGTAATCGAACTGCGCGTTCATACACAGAGCGACGTTGCTGGGCAACGTCCAGGGCGTTGTCGTCCACGCGAGAAAATAGGTGTTGTCACTGCCAACAACGCGGAATTTAGCAACCGCGCTCTTTTCCTTGACGTCTTTGTAACCTTGCGCTACCTCGTGAGAAGACAATGCCGTTCCGCAACGGGGACAGTACGGCACTATTTTAAATCCCTTGTACAGCAATCCCTTTTCGTAAATGGTCTTCAATGCCCACCATTCCGACTCGATGTAATTGTTGTCGTAGGTGACGTAGGGATTTTTCATATCCGCCCAGTAAGCAACACGGTCGGAAAGTTCCTCCCATTCCTTCTTATATTTCCACACGCTTTCCTTGCATTTGGAAATGAAGGGTTCTATACCGTATTTTTCTATCTGCTGTTTACCGTCGATTCCCAGAAGTTTTTCCACTTCCAGTTCCACGGGCAAACCGTGAGTGTCCCAACCCGCCTTGCGCAAAACCTTGTAACCTTTCATCACCTTGTAACGGGGAATAAGATCTTTAATGGAACGCGTCAGAACGTGACCAATGTGCGGTTTGCCGTTGGCTGTCGGAGGTCCGTCATAGAAACTGAAAGACTTGTCCCCCTTGGCTGCCGTTTGCTCGAAAATTTTGTTTTCCTTCCAGTATTTCAAGACTTCGAGTTCCCTTTGGGCGAAGTCGAGACCTGTGGATACCTTCTTGTACTTGGACATTTTTACTCCTTACGGGAAATTTCCCATTTTGTAATAAAAAAACTCCGTCGTTTGAAAACAACGGAGTCGTACTGCCGAAATTACCATTCAAAACGAAGAGGTGCGACAGCGGAAAACCGCCGTGATACCTTGTTTCTGTGACGGGAAACACCCGTACGAAATTACTTGCTCAGGCTTTCAAATCGTCTGCTCGCTCGGTGATAGCCATTGCGCTCCGCGATGTGTTCGCACCTGCCACACACTCTCTGCACACGGTTTACGCACGACCTTGTCCGGTTCAACGCATTTGTTAAGTTGTGAATATATTTTAACTTTTAAAGGGATTTTTGTCAACAATTAACACATTGTTTTAATGCGTTTCATCTTTCTTTCTCAGTTTGGTTTTGTTTCCCTTTTCGTCCATTATATAGACGTTGTCCAGCGTCTGTTGAACTCCCAATCTCCATTCGGCAATATATTCCGCTCTGAGATCCGCCTGTTCCTTTTTCTCCTCTTCCGTAAGTCCTTCCCGTCTGCTCTTGGCGGCAAGTTCGTTTATACGTTGCAGTTTACTTTCCTGCATAATCCGTTCCTCCGTTTTTTAGTTGTCTTCGATATATTTCTTTACCAGAAGACGGTATTCTTCCTGAGTTATGACGCCTGCTTTTTCAAGTCTTTTGAGTTGTTGAAGTTTCCGGGCAAGTTGCCTGTCCTTTTCCGCCGTTCCGTAAACGTCCTCCACGACGTCGTTGACGCGCATTTGTCGCTGCACGACGTCAGTCTCGACCGTCTCAGGTTCCTGTACGGATTCCTGCAGTATTTCGGCTGTCTGTTCGCTGCTGCCGACGTTTGTCGTGCGGGGAATTTCCCCTCTTACGCCCACTGACGCCACGGAAAACACCATTACGCAGCCCATTACCGTAACTATACAGAACAACACCATCAGATCCACTTCGAAAGAACTGTTGTAGACAAAAACGCATGTTAATGTTGCCGCCGCAGTTACCAGCGCGAGCAAAGACGCAAACAGGTATTTGCCCGTTCTTTTTTTCGGCGAGGACAACAGCAGTATTCCGCTTACCGCAAACAGCACCGTAGGTATTCCCCCGAAAGCCCATACAAACAGATCCGTTGGTACCGAAAGATTGTGAGACGCCACCGTCAGATTGTTGTACATTTCAATCAGAGGCTGTCCCAACAGACTGTGATCGGCATACATCGGAATGACTGCAAGCACCGTGAAAGTGACGGCGATTATCGTACCGAAATAGCAGAAAATGCCTGATGCGATCTGAAATGCTCGTTTAAGTCCTCTCATACCGATCCCCCTAAAAGAAATACAATACCTATACATATTGTACAGGTATTGTACCACTTTTATTTGTATTTGGCAACATATAAACTGCTTTTAGCCGTGTACCGATCCGTCAAGAACATCCCAGAACGATTTTACCACATCGGCCTGCGTGAACACATCGCCTCTGACGGTGTAATTGTCCTTGTCCGCTCCAACGAGAGTAAGGTCGGTAATACGCACGCTCTTGCCCGTACCGCTGTCGGAAGTGGTAAACTGCGCAGTGTAACCGCCTACGGTAACGTTGTCGCCGTCAATCACTCCTTCCAGTTGTGCAGTGCCCGCCACCGTTACTTTCTTGGTACCGTCGTACATCTTATTTTGCGCGTGAAGTCCCTTGATGTACAGCGGTTTGGGAGTTATCTCAACGCTTCCGCTTTCCACCACGTAGTTTGAAGCCTTTTTGCCGGTAAGGTGTACGGAGGAAGTATCGACGGATTGTGTGCCCGCGTTTTTGCTGTTTGCCTTCAGTTTTTCCGTCTTGACCACGGAAACGTCGTCACCCTTTACCACATTGTCGAGAATTACGTTTTGCGCGTCGATTTCCGTTGTGCCGTCGTATTCTTTGGTAAGTCCCATTACCTTTAAAGGTCTCGGCACTACCTGCAAAGTTCCTTCTTTGACTTCCGTGCAACAATCTCCGCTTACGGTGACTTTGATAGGATAGGTTCCCACAACGGGATGTTCTCCGCAACCGCATGTAACTTCACAAGTCAGTCCGTGCTGTTTGAGCGAACCTTCCACACCCGTATACTTGTAAGTCAGTTCGGGTAATTTGTCGCCGTACACGACCACGAAACTGTCCGCCGTTATTTCCACCAACGCGTCGGTGACTTCAAGGTCAACCGTTCTTGACATCTTATTGCCCAAGTCGACACGCACCTTGTATTTGCCCGGTTTGTCGAATACATGTTGAAGTTGGTAATTTTCCTGACTGCCGTAAACGTCAGTCTGCACTTTGACGCCGTCGATATACCAGTTTACTTCATCCCCTTCGGTAAGAGCGATTAGATCTTCCCTGCTGAGTTGAAATTTCTGCATTGCTCCCGCACGCCTGTTACCTTCCACCGTCAACGGTGCGGTTATGGTGCCTTTGAATGCCGACATAAGCGCCATGAAAAACAGCCCTGCAATCAGAAGTAAAGCCGTCACGCCTATAACAGTTGCAAAGACGTTGCTTCTGCTGTGAATATGCACCGTAGCAGCGGAATTGTTTGCGGCAGCGGGCTGAGGCTGCTGCGACGCCGTTTTGACGTGTTTTTTTTCCGAAGTCTGCCGTTCCGTCTTTTTCTTGGATGTATTTTGTTTTTTACCTGTTTGTTCGGGCATAAGTACCTCCCCCATTCAATTGTTTACGTTAGTGTGAGCAGGTAAAAGCAAAATATTCACGGCAACGCTTTGTCTCTTTAAAAATCCATACAAAAAAAACGCAACCGTAAAAACGGTTGCGTAATATTCAAATACTGTGCGTTACGGTTGACAAGATACGCCGAAACGGTATCCGTACAGGTGGCTACTTCAAAGCACCCTCGTGGCACACGCCTAAATCCGCTTAGTGCTGCTGTATCCCTACCCTGACACGGTTCACGGCAAGGCATTGCACAAGACCTTGATATCAACACTCCTTATACGTTCCTGCTTTCCACGCACCAGGCCGTCCGTAACTTTCAGCCCCGCTGTAGTGGATTGCGGGTAACAGGGCACCACTAGCTCCCCGCCTAGCACAGTATTGGTATTATACCCCATTTCGCTGTTTTTAGCAACAGTTTTGCACAAAATGTTAAAATGCCGTTACATCAACTTGCCTATTTCCTTGCGCAGACGGCATATTATCTTTTTTTCCAGGCGGGATATGTACGACTGAGATATACCCAGCAGATCTGCAACTTCTTTCTGAGTGCGTTCCCGACATCCCAGTCCGAAACGCATTTCTATTATCTGCTGTTCGCGTCGGGACAGTTTGTTTAGACCTTCCTGCAACAGTTGACGTTCCACCTGATTTTCCACAACGTTATACACCTCTTCGCTGTCCGTGCCCAGTATGTCGCCCAACAACAGTTCGTTGCCCTCTCCGTCCACGTTCAACGGCTCATCGAGGGAAATTTCCGCACGTCTTTTGCCCACTTTGCGCAGATACATCAGTATTTCGTTTTCTATGCAACGGCTTGCGTAAGTAGCAAGTTTGATGTTTTTGTCGGGGTTGTAACTGTTGACCGCCTTAATAAGTCCTATTGTTCCGACGGATACGAGATCTTCCATGTCCAGTCCGGTACTTTCGAACTTTTTGGCAAGATACACCACAAGACGCAGATTGTGCTCCACCAGTTTGTCGCGGGCAAACCCGTCCCCTTCCAAACTTTGCCTTACGTACTTCTGCTCCGTTTCCGTGTCCAAAGGCTGCGGTAACGCTTCGTTACCGCAGATATAGTTGACCACATTGTCCGTAAGTCCTATTCTGTTCAGCAATTCGCCCAACAAATCAATCAGTTTCATCTTCCACCTCCAAAAAACTGCCGTTCAACAGCAGTCCGTATTGCGCATTTGTCTTCTTGTTGGGAAGAGCGATGTACACCTGTCTTTTACGTCCTTTGTACACTACTTCGGCGGCAACTGCCAGCGTGTTTTCCGAAGAAGTCAACGTGTTGTAGTTTACCGTAACACACTTTCCGCGAGGCAACGCTTCCGCCATATACGACACTACCTGTTTGTGAATGGGAGTCATTGCAAAACAGACTGCCACCCCCTCGTGCGTCAGAGAATTTCCGCTGTCTATAAATGCGTCGGTGTCTATCGTGCCGTTTCCGAAATCTATTTTGACATTCACGATATTTCTCAGCGTCTTGCGGTAGCCTACATATTGCCTTACGTAATTTACAAAAAACACCAACGCCGCAATACCCGCAAGATACAGTCCCAACGGAACGCTGTCGTATGTCAGTGCCGCGCCGTAGGCGAACTGCACTCCCGTAAGGTAAAAAAGCGCGATGATTATACCGCCCGTAACGAATGTATATGCCGCAACCGTCACGATGTAAAGCAATGTACGTCTCTTTCCTACCGTGCAAAAACACATCAGCACAAGCATTGCCGTCTTTACGATAAACGCCCACCAGTCGTAAAGGTAAACAGATACAAAAGCGGTAGCCGTTCCTACCGCTCCGCCCAGCAACACCCGCCACTTGGGAATGGAAATCTTCAATGTCTTTGCCGACGCCCACAGTATCAGCGAGTCAAAGGCCATGTTGTCTATAATAACATATTCTATATACACTACCATCCATTACAGATTAACGCCGTTAAATAGTGTAAACTTGTGATTTTTTGTAAAATAGGCGGACATATTGTAAAACCGCAATTGACTGAAAATAAAGCGTAAGTTTCCTGAGAAAAGATGTACCTGCCGACGTTACTCATTGAAATACACAGCAGTTCGAATAAAAAACAAAAAAAAGAACAACGCACATCCGATGCGTTGTTCTTTTAAGATCAGTCGGTTACCTGCACTTCTTTTTCGATATAAACTTCACCTTTGACATAGGGCATGGGGTCTACATGTTTGTTGTCTTTATAAACTTCAAGATGAAGATGGGGGCCGTCGGAAAATTCGTAAGAAGCCGTTGTACCCACTGTACCTATCTTATCTCCTTTGGCAAGGGTCTGTCCCTTTACCACATCCACGCTTCCCAACGAAGAATAGGTTGCCACAACACCGTCGCCGTGATCCACAGTAACGCTGTTGCCCATACCGTAAGTTTCCTCTACCTTGGTGACAGTGCCGTCAAACATACTGGTAACGGTTGTACCTTCCGCCGCAATAAGGTCAAGCGCATTGTGCGTTTTCCATGTATTAAGCGTGGAATTGAAAACAAACAGAATGTCTTTGCCGTCCGTGTACTCCATTCCGACGGATGTATAAGAAAGGGGAGAACCGTAGTATATCTTGACAATTTCCGTCTTGGGAGTTTCGTCATCGGGATCGGGAATTACCGTTGTAGGATTGTCGGGATCGCCTGCCGAAAGAGTAGAAACAAGCACCACAGTGGTGATTGCCACCACGCAGAATATTATCAGCAACAACGCTACGTTGTTTTTGACAAATCTGACAAATTGATTATCACTTTTAGAACTGTTCATATTTACCTCCGTAATGTCTTGTGTTGACGTTGTTATTGTTGACATCGACTTTTGCTTTTATACCGTTGCCGACTATTTTTTTTCAGTAACTTCCGAGAAGAAGGGGACTGCCCACATGCACCACGCCGTTTGTAAAAGCAATCTGAATATTGACGGGCTGACCGTCGACAATCAGTTTGCCGCAAACAGAGGGAGAATAGGCATATACCGTTACGATGTTTTCCAACCGTTCACTGCTTAGCGTTACCGCATCGAGACTGTCCAGAATAGACTGCACGTCCCGTAAATTTCCGTTGAAAGTCACCGTTACTCCTCGTATATCGCCGCAACGGACAACGGTACGGGCGTAACTGTTTATGGGAACGGTCACCGCTTTGCCTATGCCCGTTTCAATGCTCTCCCCTGAGTACTCCGTACAGTATATAGTCACGTCAGCGCCGCCGACCGTCTTGTCAAGCACAGCAACAAGATCGCGCGGCATATATGTAAACAAACCGGCAAGCACTACCGCCGACATCAGAAACAGCAACAATTTTTTCATCTTCAACACCTCCGGTATTATTGTTGACAGCCATTGAGTCAAACAACCTGCCTGCTTTGTGTTTTTTTGTCGTATAAGAAATAAAAATAAGAAAAAACGTAGAAAATATCGCCACAAAGCGGTTTTGCAAAGTATAAAAAAAGAGAAGATTTTCCTTTCTTCTCTCTTTATACGCCCGATCAATATGTATTTATCATTCCGCTTCTGCATTCATTACAGCAATAAATCCGTTGTTGCAGGTCATTGCCTGCTTCTTCATACACCCGTTATAAAATTTCTCGCCGCATGCAGGCAACCTTACAAAAGCGAATATGCTCTACATGCCATTTTAGCAAAATTATTGCGGTCCCCCCGCCGTTTGAGATAAATATTTTAGCGCATATCGTAAGTGTGAATAAACGTGTTTTATTACTTTTCAATCAAATACGTACAACACGGTTTTCATTGCGGTAATTGCATTTTTCCATTACGAATCTTCTGCACAAAATTACCGTTTGTCTTAGCGTCAATATAATAGGTTAAAAAGTAAAGTAAAAAGCGCACTGCCTTGTTTCAAGGTATAGTGCGCTATATTGTTTGTGTGGTAAAAACACCTGCGGCACTGCGTAAAGCGCGGTGTGCTTTTCAATTTTATTCGTACAATTTGGAAACGGGAAGATCCGTATAAACTCTTTCAATTGCCTCGGCAAACAAATCTGCCACGGAAATAATCTCTATTTTGTCGATACGCTTTTCCGGAGGAAGTTCTATGGTGTTTAGCACAACGATCTTGGAAAGAGGGCTTTCCTGCAATCTTTCGATGGCAGGTCCGCTCAACACTGCGTGAGAACAACAAGCCACTACCTTTTTGGCACCGTTGTCCAACAATGCCTTTGCGCCCTGACAGATTGTGCCCGCGGTGTCTATCATGTCGTCTATCATTAGACAGAACTTGTCTTTGACATCGCCTATTATGTTCATTACCTCCATGACATTGGCTTTGGGGCGACGTTTGTCAATTATTGCAAGAGGCGCATTGAACTTCGACGCCATTGCTCTTGACCGTGCCACACTGCCTACGTCGGGGCTTACCACAATAAAGTCTTCCTTTTTAATGCCCTGTTTTACAAAATGCTTTGCCAAGACGGGCATACCCAACAGGTTGTCTACGGGAATATTGAAAAATCCCTGCAGCTGACTGCTGTGCAAATCCATTGTCAACACGCGGTTTGCGCCCGCGGTCTGAATGATATCGGCAACGAGTTTGGCGGAAATGGGATCGCGCGCCCTTGCCTTTCTGTCCTGACGTGCGTAACCGAAATAGGGAATTACCGCCGTGATACGTCCTGCGGACGCCCTCTTCAAAGCGTCGATTATTACCAGCAGTTCCATCAGATTTTCATTTACGGGAGTATTTGTGGACTGAACGATAAATACGTCGCATCCGCGTACCGTTTCTTTGATGTTTACCGCGATTTCGCCGTCGGAAAATCTTCCGACTTCCATATTTCCCAATTCGAGGTCAAGACGTTGACAGATAGCAGTAGCCAGTTCTTTGCTGGCATTTCCTGCAAAAACTTTGATTGTTCCGTGCGTTTGGTTGAGCATGACAATTCCCCCGTACTTTGATTGTGCATTTTAATTGTATTAGTTTGATTTCAAAGTGTCAAGCACAAACGCAACAATTAAAGTGAAATAGGTTAATTTTCCGTCGGACGGGAAATTATAACTAAAATCAATGACCTTACAAGGATGTAGCACGGTTTGCAAAAGCGCTTAAAAGCAACCGTGTTCAGACTTATTTGCTGCGATTTACCCGTCGTCAATTATACGTCACACCGTATTACTGTTAAAAACATTGCAAAAAAAATCGCCCGCACTCTGACGGGCGATCTTTTAAAGGTCACTTCTGTTCGTAATTGTTACAAAAGTGCGCTGACTTGTTGTCTTCTGTCGGAACAATGGTAATGCAGGAGAGATTGCATCCGCGCGTCTGACAGTCGTTGAACTTGCAAGCCTTTACATCGCAATTGATTGTCTGCTGATTCTTCATTGTAATTACCTCCTTACGACAATAGTGTTGCCAAAACTGCCTATTACAATACCGTTTGTTGACAAATTGTCGGCAAAGATGTAAAATATAACAAAATAAGGAGATATCGACATGAAAGTTTTACTCTTACAGGACGTAAAAGGACAGGGCAAAAAGGGAGACATCATCAACGTTTCAGACGGATACGCAAACAACTTTCTGTTAAAGAAAGGACTTGCGTCTATAGCCACTGCCGATACAATAAACAGCGTAAACATACACAACAAAGCGGTAATAAAGCAAAAACAGGCTGAAAAGGACGAAGCAATGAAACTTGCGTCGGAATTGCGCAACAAGACGGTTACACTGCAAAGCACTAAGGGCGCAAACGGCAAAATGTTCGGAAGTATTACCAACAAGGAAATTGCCGAGGGGTTGTCTTTGGCAGGCTATTCAATCGATAAGAAACAAATAGTATTGAAAGAACCCATAAAAGTTCCCGGCAAGTACACCGTCACCGTAAAAATTTATACGGAAATTTCCACAACGATAAACGTTGTTGTAGAGTAAACTCCTCTACATAGAAAACCTGCGTCTTCAGGCACTTAAATGCAAATAAAAATGCGAAACCTCAAACGGTTTCGCATTTTTTTTGTAGGAAAGTCAGTAAGTAAATTACTTAAGTTCGGCTTCTGCGCCTGCATCCTTGAGTTTCTTTACCATTTCTTCCGCAGCGTCCTTGGGAAGACCTTCTTTAACGTTCTTAGGAGCGCCTTCAACAAGGTTCTTAGCGTCAACAAGACCAAGACCTGTCAATTCACGTACAACCTTGATAACTGCGATCTTGTTGGGACCTGCAGCCTTAAGTACAACGTCGAATTCAGTCTTTTCTTCTTCAACGGGAGCAGCGGCAACAGCGGCACCTGCAACAGCAACGGGAGCAGCGGCACTTACGCCGAATTCTTCTTCGATAGCCTTAACCAGTTCGTTAAGTTCCAATACGGAAAGGGATTTGATTTCCTCAATAAATTTCTTTGTATCCATAGTTTTTCTCCTTAATTTAAATTTTGAGTGGCAATCTCTTATTGCCTGAAAATTTGCAAACGATCGGTCCGTAACGGAAGATCATTCACCTTGTTTTTCTGCAATTGCGTTAAGCGCAACAGCAAGTCCTCTCATAGGAGCGGACAATACGGATACCAACATGGAAAGCAATGTTTCTCTGTTGGGTACCTTTGACATAGCGTCAACAACCGATGCGTCGGCAAACTTCTTGTCGAACATTCCGCACTTGATCTGCATTGTGTTGTACTTCTTTACACCGTCGGCAGTAATCTTTGCGGGAGCGATGGCGTCGTCTGTACCGAAAGCAAATGCGCTGGGGCCGTTGAGTGCTTCATCGAATTCGGTATAGCCCAATTCGTGCAAAGCCTTCTTGACCAGAGTGTTCTTCAATACTTTGTATTCAACGTTGTTGTTGCGGAACTCTTTACGGAATTCCGTATCCTGTGCAACTGTCAAGCCCTTGTAGTCGATGATGACGAAAGACTGAGATTGTTCGATCTTTTGTTTGATTTGTTCAACCAGTTCTCTCTTTTCCAACTGCGTGGGGCTGAGTTTAACTTCTGACATTTACTCTGACTTCCTCCTTTTAATATTTTTTATTAAAAAACCCTTGTACCAAGTCAGTACAAGGGTTGTCAGCGATGCTGAATTTCTCTTGTACCTCGGCAAGATTTACCTTTGCACTTGCTGTCTTAAGTACCGGAACGGGTTAATTAATGCAATAAAAATCAGTTGGCTCTGTAAGACACCTTGATACCGGGGCCCATAGTAGTTGCAATGGCAATACTCTTGAGATAGGTACCCTTGGCACTTGCAGGCTTAGCCTTGATAAGGGCGTCCATGATAGTAGTAACGTTTTCAAGCAGTTTTTCCTTACCGAAGGACTTCTTGCCGAAAATAACGTGGCATGTGGATTGTTTGTCAACTCTGTATTCAACCTTACCGGCTTTAACATCGTTGATGGCCTTTGCGACGTCCATTGTAACGGTACCGCTCTTGGGGTTGGGCATCAAACCCTTAGGACCGAGAACTTTACCCATACGACCTACCAGACCCATCATGTCGGGAGTGGTGATCATAACGTCGAATCCGAACCAGTTTTCGTTCTGTATCTTGGAAATATATTCTTCTGCGCCTACGAAATCTGCACCGGCAGCCTGTGCTTCGTCAGCCTTGGCACCCTTAGCGATGACAAGAACTTTAACGGTCTTACCTGTACCGTTGGGAAGTACAACAACGCCTCTTACCTGCTGGTCTGCGTGACGGCTGTCAACGCCCAACTTTACGTGCAGTTCAAGTGTTTCGTCAAACTTTGCGGTTGCCGTGTCCAGAGCGATCTGAATGGCGTCAGCCATTTCGTATTGCTTGGATTGGTCAAACTTTTTCAACGCGTCAACGTATTTCTTACCTTTCATACTGTCTTACCTCCTTAGCCCTCTACCGTGATGCCCATACTGCGAGCCGTACCGGCGATCATGGAGCAAGCGGATTCCAAAGAAGCAGCGTTGAGGTCAACCATCTTGAGTTTAGCGATTTCTTCTATCTGCGCCTTAGTGATCTTGGCAACTTTTGTCTTGTTGGGAACAGCACTACCGCTTTCAATTCCGCAAGCCTTCTTGATAAGAACGGGTGCAGGCGGAGTCTTCAAAATGAAAGTGAAAGAGTGATCCTGATAAATTGTTACGATTACGGGAATGATGAGACCCGCTTTGTCCTGAGTCTTGGCATTGAATTCCTTGGTGAAACCGGGAATGTTGATACCGTGAGGACCCAGTGCGGAACCTACCGGGGGCGCAGGAGTCGCTTTACCGGCGGGCAGTTGCAGTTTTACTACTGCTGTTACTTTCTTAGCCATTAGTATTTCCTCCTAATTGGTGTTAGCGAAAAAGACGGCGAAATGTATTTGTCTTTTCCTCCCAAAACGACGGCAGTTTAACGTCCGTTACCGTCAGGACGTTACAACGGTCGCGACAGTTACTCTTCTTCCGTTACGACCGTAGCGTTGTTAAGTTTTTCAAACTGCACGAAATCCATGTCCACGGCAGTGTCTCTGCCGAACATGCTGAGCATTATCTGTGCTTTCTGATGCGGTTTGTCAATTGACTTTATAACTCCTACCAGTCCCTCGAAAGGTCCCGAAACAACGGTTATGTTGTCCCCTACTTCCATGTCAAAGTTGACCACCACGTCTTCGAGACGAAGTCTCTTTACTTCCTCGTCGTCAAGCGGCCATGCCTTACCGTTAGGTCCCACAAATCCCGTTATACCGCGGGTGTTAGTAAGCATAAACCATATTTGAGAAGAGTATATCAACTTTACGAAAACGTAACAGGGCATAACTTTGGCTTCATAAGCCTTGCGCTTGCCGTTGCGTTCCTCTATGACCGTTTCGGTAGGTATCTTTATGTCGAGAATCACGTCTTGCAGATTGTTGTTTTCTATCATCTGTTCAAGACTTGTCTTGACCATGTTTTCGTACCCCGAGTAGGTATGAAGTATATACCACTTTGCCTGTTGACTCATATTATTAAACCTGAGGTGCTATCAATCTCAAAATAAGAGCGAACAATTGATCTGCTCCGAGTATAATAAGCAGGAAAAACAATACAACCAACAAAACAATGCCTGTATTTTTACAAACAGTCTTGAAGTCAGGCCAGGAAACTTTCTTTAATTCGCTCCAACTTTTAACGAAAAATCTTCCGAGCCTTGTAAAGATGTTTGGCTTCTTGGTTTTCTGAGTTGATGCCATCGCCTTTAACTCCTTATTTGGATTCTTTGTGAACAGTGTGCTTCTTGCAGAATCTGCAGTACTTGTTCAGTTCAAGTCTTTCGGTTGTATTCTTGCTGTTCTTGAAGTTGTCGTAATTGCGTTGTTTGCATTCCGTGCAAGCCAGAACAACCTTTACTCTGTTTCCTTTCTTTGCTGCCATAATTGTACCATCTCCTGTATTTATAAATGCAAATTGGATATTTTTTTCGTGCAAAAAATTACACCCCATAATCAGGTGCTTATATATATTAGCACACACCGTCAATACTGTCAACGAAATTTCCATTAAAAAAAACGTCAAATTGTACCGATATGTCAGTATTGACAAAAGCGTTTACTATGATACAATTATATAAAGGAGCAAACCGATGACCACTCTTGTAATACTTGGCAACAGAATGAATGACGACGGCTCCCCTACATCCTTGATGCTGAGACGTATGGAAATAGCGTTGTCCGTTGTACGCGTATACAAACCGGACAACATCATCGTGTGCGGAGGCCCCGCAAATCCCGCCGCAGGAATTACGGAAGCGCACTGGATGAAACGGTATCTTACCGACAATCGGGTGACTGTTCCCGTAATTTGCGAGGACAGATCCCTGACAACCGAACAAAACGCACGGTTTGCAAGCGAGTTGTTAAAAAACATCGGTACGGACAAAATTTATCTGTGTACCACCCCGGAGCACATGAACAGAATTTATCTCAACCCCAGACGGCTGTTCAGACATTTTCTCAAAGGTACCCGCATAAAGATAGTTCCCGTCAGTACCGTTCAATAAGGAGATAACATGGATTACGAATTTCTGGTAAAAGAAGCCTACGAGGCACAAAAAAACGCATACGCGCCCTACTCACACTGGACGGTAGGCGCGGCATTACTCACTGAAGGCGGTAAAATTTACAGGGGATGTAATATAGAAAGTTCCACTTTTTCCCCCACTAATTGTGCCGAACGTACCGCGTTTTTTAAAGCAATCAGTGAAGGCGAACACGATTTTAAAGCAATTGCAATTGTAGGAAACGACGTAAACACGCCTTTAGGTCAGGGGAATTACTGTCCTCCCTGCGGAATATGCAGACAGGTAATGGCGGAGTTTTGCCGTCCGGAAACTTTTGAAATAGTGATAGCACGCAGTTACACCGATTACAAGGTCTACACGCTTGCGCAACTTCTTCCTCTGGTGTCGCTGCCCCTTTCAAAAGACAAGTGATTGCCGCCGACTCGCACGTCGACACACGTTGCCGCCCGTATTTTACGGGCAGTTTTTAACTTTAAAAGTCGGTATTCCGCCCGTCAGCGACTTTATTCTACGCAAGGCAACAAAAAAAACACACCGCTTCCGACTGTTTAAAAATCAACTTTACCCTTTAATAAAGTCAATTTAAAAAGTAATAAAAAAGTCCGCTGAAAACAGCGGACTTTTTTATTGTCGGTAAATAAGATTACTCGATGATCTTGGAGATAACGCCGGAACCTACTGTACGTCCGCCTTCACGAATAGCGAAACGAAGACCTTCTTCCATAGCGATAGGTGTGATCAACTTAACTGTAATGTGAGTGTGGTCACCGGGCATTACCATTTCCGTACCCTTGTCAAGTTCGATAGAACCTGTAACGTCTGTTGTTCTGAAGTAGAACTGAGGACGGTAACCGTTGAAGAAAGGACTGTGACGTCCGCCTTCTTCCTTGGTCAGAACGTAAACTTGACCTTCAAAGTACTTGTGAGGTGTGATTGACTTGGGTTTAGCGATAACTTGTCCACGTTCAACTTCCGATCTTGTGATACCACGAAGCAACAAACCTACGTTGTCGCCTGCGAAAGCTTCGTCGAGCAGTTTACGGAACATTTCAACGCCTGTAACGGTTGTTGTCTTGATTTCGTCTTTAAGACCGACGATTTCAACAGCGTCCAGAGGTTTAACAGAACCACGTTCTACTCTACCTGTAGCAACCGTACCACGACCTGTGATGGTGAATACGTCTTCTACGGGCATAAGGAAAGGCTTGTCTGTAGCTCTTTCAGGAGTAGGAATATAATTGTCAACTGCATCCATAAGGTCAAGGATGGGCTTGTAAACGGGATCGGAAAGATCTTTGTTTCCTGCAATGCAAGCATCCATAGCAGCCTTAGCGCTACCCTTGATGATGGGAATTTCATCACCGGGGAATTCGTACTTGGAAAGAAGTTCTCTTACTTCCATTTCAACAAGTTCAAGCAAATCGGGGTCGTCAACAAGGTCTGTCTTGTTCATGAACACTACAATGTAAGGAACACCTACCTGACGAGCAAGCAAGATGTGTTCACGTGTCTGAGGCATGGGACCGTCAGCGGCGGAAACAACCAGGATAGCACCGTCCATCTGAGCAGCACCGGTGATCATGTTCTTAACGTAGTCGGCGTGTCCGGGGCAGTCAACGTGAGCATAGTGACGCTTGTCTGTCTGGTATTCGACGTGTGCGGTGTTGATTGTTATACCACGAGCTCTTTCTTCCGGAGCCTTGTCGATTTCGTCGTATTTCATGATTTCAGCTTTGCCTTGCATAGCCATAACCATTGTGATAGCAGCTGTCAACGTGGTCTTACCGTGGTCAACGTGGCCGATTGTACCAATGTTTACGTGCGGTTTGCTTCTGTCAAATTTAGCTTTTGCCATTGTTTTCAATCCTCCTGAATTTTGAATTATTCAAAATTATTTTTTTTTATTCAATATTGTAATTATAACTTATATTTTTGTTTTGGTCTACACTTTTTAGTAAAGTTTTGACAATTATTTTGCAGAATGTTCCTTTGTTATCTTATCTTTTACGCTCTTGGGAACTTCAGCAAAGTGGCTGAATTGCATGGTGTAATTGCCACGACCCTGAGTACGGCTTCTGAGGTCTGTTGCGTAACCGAACATCTCGGCAAGAGGGATGTAAGCGTTCAATACCTGCAAGCCGTTGCGCAGTTCGATACCCGTAACGTTACCTCTGCGGCTGGACACGTTGCCCATTACGTCGCCCAGATATTCTTCGGGCATTGTAATTTCCACTTTCATCATGGGTTCGAGCAGTACGGGATCCGCAATAGCGGCAGCGTTCTTGAATGCAAGCGAACCTGCAATCTTGAATGCCATTTCACTACTGTCGACAGCGTGGAAACTACCGTCGTAAACGGTAACTTTGAAGTCTACCATTTCGTAGCCTGCCAAAGGACCTGTCTTCGCCGCTTCCTGAATACCGTTGTTGATGGGTTGAATGTATTCCTTGGGGATACTTCCGCCCACTGTAGCGTCGACGAATTCGTAGCCTTTGCCCGCTTCGAGCGGTTCCATTCTGATCTTACAATGACCGTACTGACCTTTACCGCCGGACTGACGAACGTATTTGCCTTCCGCTTCCACCGAACGTCTGATGGTTTCGCGGTAACTTACCTGAGGCTTACCTACGTTTGCTTCCACCTTGAATTCGCGCAGCAATCTGTCTACGATGATTTCCAGGTGCAGTTCGCCCATACCTGCAATAATTGTCTGACCCGTTTCCTGATCGGTGTAGGTCTTGAATGTGGGATCTTCTTCCGCCAACTTTACAAGTGCCATAGTCATTTTTTCCTGACCTGCCTTTGTCTTGGGTTCGATAGCAACCTTTATAACGGGTTCGGGGAAGTTCATGCTGTCCAGCACGATGGGGTTCTTTTCGTCGCACAGAGTGTCGCCTGTGGTTGTGTCTTTAAGACCTACCAGAGCGACTATTTCGCCTGCGTACGTTTCGGGAATTTCCTCACGCTGAGCGGCGTGCATCTGCAAAACCTTGGTCACGCGTTCGCGCTTGCCCTTGGTAGAGTTGTAAACATACGTTCCTGCCTGCAACTTACCGCTGTAAACACGCACGTATGCAAGTTTTCCCACAAACGGGTCGGCAACGATCTTGAATGCAAGACCGCAGAAAGGTTCGTCGTCATCGGTTTTGCGTACGATTTTATGTTCTTCGTTTCCTATTTCGAATCCCACAACGTGGTCGATGTCTACGGGAGAAGGAAGATAATCGCAAATTGCGTCAAGCAAGTTCTGAATTCCCTTGTTCTTGTAAGCGGTACCGCACAGAACGGGGTTTACCTGCAAGCTGATGACAGCCTTTCTCAATGACTTCTTGATTTCGTCTACGGACAAGTCGCCCTCTTCGAAATACTTTTCCATCAATGCGTCGTCTGTGCCTGCAAGGAACTCCACGAGTTCGTCGTGAGCCTTGTTCGTCTGTTCAACATATTGGGCAGGAACTTCAGCCTCATCAATCTTAATACCCTTGGGATCGTTGTAGAAGTAAGCCTTCTTGGTTATAACGTCGATAATACCTACAAAGTTTTCTTCTTTACCCATGGGCAGTTGGATAGGCAAAGCGTTTGCCTTAAGTCTGGAACGCATCATTTCCACAACGTTTTCGAAATTTGCGCCGTTGATGTCCATTTTGTTTACAAATGCAATACGCGGAACATTGTATTTGGTAGCCTGATGCCATACCGTTTCCGACTGAGGTTCTACACCGCCCTTGGCGCAGAAAACCGCAACGGCACCGTCCAGAACACGCAGGGAACGCTCGACTTCAACGGTGAAGTCCACGTGTCCGGGTGTGTCTATAAGGTTGATACGGTAGTCTATACCGTCATATTTGTTGATCCAGTGTACCGTTGTTGCAGCAGAAGCAATGGTTATACCGCGTTCCTGTTCCTGAGCCATACTGTCCATTACGGCAGTACCGTCGTGAGTTTCGCCGATTTTTCTTGTTTTACCGGAGAAGAACAGGATTCTTTCGCTCGTTGTGGTCTTGCCGGCGTCGATGTGCGCCATGATTCCGATGTTACGTACGTTTTGCAAAGGATAAATTCTTGCCATTGTGATTTATTCCCCTCTTACCATCTGAAATGAGCAAACGCTCTGTTTGCTTCAGCCATTCTGTGAATATCTTCTTTTCTCTTGAATGCCGCACCTGTCTGGTTGTAAGCGTCCATAAGTTCGCCTGCCAGTCTCAGATACATCTGCTTTTCGCTACGTTTACGTGCAAACATTACCAACCATCTGATGGCGAGTGTCTGTCTTCTTTCAGGTCTGATTTCCATAGGAACCTGATAGTTACTTCCGCCTACACGTCTTGCTTTTACTTCCAACATAGGCATCAAGTTGTTGATTGCCTGATTAAATACTTCGATAGGTTCAATGCCCATTTTTTCTTTGATTACGTCAAATGCGCCGTAAACAATTTCCTGAGCAGTACCTTTTTTACCGTCCTGCATAACCTGATTGATGACTTTTGTCACAACCTTGCTGTTATACACCGGATCGGGTAAAACGTCTCTCTTTGGAACACCACTTCTTCTTGGCATTTCAATAAAGTCCTCCTTTTTAGAATATAGTTTTAATTTTGTTTTTACTATTACAGCCAACTCGACGAAACGTATCGTTTCGGAGAAACTTCTGCACATATGTGCATACTGCTTAATAGTGACCGTCAAAATTAAAAATCCGACTAATCACTAATTGAACTGTAAAATTTGTCCTGAAACATCAAAGATTATTTCTTGGGACGTTTTGCGCCGTACTTGCTACGGGACTGTTTACGGTTTGCAACACCGGATGCGTCCAATGTACCGCGAATGATGTGGTAACGGATACCGGGCAAGTCTCTTACTCTGCCGCCGCGGATGAGAACAACGCTGTGTTCCTGAAGGTTGTGTCCTTCGCCGGGAATATAGCATGTACCTTCCATACCGTTTGTACGACGAACTCTTGCGATCTTACGAAGAGCAGAGTTGGGCTTTTTGGGAGAAGTCGTAGTTACGTTAAGGCAAACGCCTCTCTTCTGAGGACAACTGTCCAGCAACGGAGATTTGCTCTTTTCGACATCACTTCTTCTGCCTTGTCTGATCAACTGGTTGATTGTAGCCATTGTTTTACCTCCTTTTAATGATTTAGTCGGAAAAATTCCAAAAAGTTGTATTTCACGGATTACTCCGTTTATACCGCAATTAAAGGCAGTAGCGAAACGCTACTGCTGTTTCAGCACACCGACGCCCGCGCTTTCCACGTCTATGCCGAAGTTGGCGGCTATGGAACGCTTGGTTCCCCTGACGCTCAACGGCACCCCGTATTCGGCGGCAAGCCGTGCAAGTTGTTCATGGTAATGTCGGTCGGCGTCTTCCGCGACGATTATTACGGAAAGATTGTCTTTTTTGAGTTCTTTTCTTATCTGTCGCAAGCCGACAACGTATTGTTTACTGCTGTTAGCCATAATTACCAACGTATATTGTACCAAAACCCGTCAACACCGTCAAGCGTTTTTCGCTGTTAGTTACGGTATTACGGGCTTTTGGACAAAATCTGCTTTACAATCGGACAGCGTCGGCGTTTTACCGCCGACGTTGTTTGTCCGTCAAATCATTCGACTGCTTCTTCTTCCGGCTGTTCGGGTGTCGCGGGAACAAGTTCTACCGACTTGTACTCGGGCATTCCCGTACCTGCGGAAATCATCTTGCCGATGATGATGTTTTCTTTAAGTCCGTACAGAGGATCGCACTTGTTCTTGATTGCAGCCTCGGTAAGAACTCTGGAAGTTTCCTGGAAGGACGCGGCAGCAAGGAAACTGTCGGATGCAAGCGACGCCTTGGTAATGCCCAGCAAAATTCTCTTCGCGCTTGCGGGAACTCCGTCGTTTTCCATTGCTTTCTGGTTGGCTTCGTCAAAACGGTAAATGTCCACCGTATCTCCCGGCAACAGATCCGTGTCGCCTGCGTCTTCGATGCGGACTTTGCGCAACATCTGACGCACGATTACTTCCACGTGTTTGTCGTTTATTTCAACACCGTTGCTGCGGTAAGTGCTCTGCACTTCTTTGAGCAGATACTCTTCCACCGCGCGCAATCCCTTTGTTGCAAGCAGATCCTGCGGGTAGATCGAGCCTTCCGTTAGAGCGTCGCCGCTCTTTACGATGTCGCCGTCGTGTACTTTAAGACGGCTGGTGTAAGGAATAGAGTATTCCTTGGACTTGTCTTTGTCTGTGATGATGACGGTCTTCTTGTTGTTGTCCTGATGAATTGTCACGGTACCGTCGGTGTCCGCCACTATGGCGCAACCCTTGGGTTTTCTCGCTTCGAACAATTCTTCTACACGGGGAAGACCTTGCGTGATATCGTCGGAAGTTGCAACACCGCCGGTGTGGAATGTACGCATCGTCAACTGCGTGCCGGGTTCACCGATGGATTCGGCTGCAACGACGCCCACCGCTTCGCCCAACTGTACGGGTTTGCCGGTAGCCATATTGCTTCCGTAGCATTTGCTGCACACGCCGTGCTTGCTCTTACATGTAAGAACGGAACGCATGTACAGACGGGTTATTCCGGCGTCCACTATAGCCTTGGCGATATCGTCGGTGACCATTGTGTCGCCCTTGACGATAAGTTCGCCCGTTGCGGGGTTCAATACGTCGTCGATTACGTATTTGCCTATAATACGGTCGGAGAACTTTTCGATGATTTCCCCTTCGCCCGTACCCTTGAACGCTTCGATCCAGATTCCCTGAGGACGTCCGCCGTGCGAACAGTCTTCTTCACGCACGATCATATCCTGCGCGACGTCTACAAGACGTCTTGTAAGATAACCGGAGTCGGCTGTCTTCAAAGCCGTGTCGGCAAGACCTTTACGTCCGCCGTGTGACGAAATAAAGTATTCGAGTACTGACAGACCTTCACGGAAACATGCTTTAACGGGCAATTCGATGGTTTTACCCGAAGGATCGCTCATCAGACCGCGCATACCGCACAACTGACGTATCTGGTTCATACTTCCGCGGGCTCCGGAATTTGCCATCATCCAGATGGGGTTGTCTTTGTCCATACCCTTTTCCACCAGACCTTCCACCTTGCTTGCGGCGTCTTTCCAAACGTCGATTACCGCTTTGTATCTTTCGTTTTCGGTAAGGAAACCTTCGTTGAACTGTTCTTCAATTCCTATTACGTCCTGTTCCGCCGCTGACAGAATTCCCGCTTTTTCAGCAGGTATCTTCATGTCGAACACGCTTGTCGTAAGACCGCTGATTGTAGAATACTTGTAACCGAGCGCCTTGACGTCGTCAAGCATTTTGGCGGTAGCGGATGTTCCGTGCAACTTAAAGCACTTTTCCACGATGGCGGACAGTTGCTTTTTACCTATAAGGTAAGGTTGCTTGGGGTTGTCGATCTGTTCGAAGGTGAGTTCGCGCGAAATACCGAGATCGTCGGGTATTACGTTACAGAAAATCATACGTCCGACAGTTGTCAGTATTTTCTTGTAACCGCCTTCGGGCTTTGCGACGCGCACCAGTATTACCGTCTGCAAAGTGATGGCGTGGGAAACATACGCGAGATAAGCCTCGTCAAATCCCGTATAACGGTTGTAAGCGTACATTCTCTGCACGGGATCCTGAATGTCGGAATGGTCGTCCTTGATTGTTGACAGATAATAGCATCCCAATACCATGTCCTGTGTGGGAGATATAACGGGTTTACCGTCGGAAAGTTTCAAGATGTTGTTTGCGGCAAGCATCAGATATCTTGCTTCCGTCTGCGCTTCCACGCTCAGAGGAACGTGAACAGCCATCTGGTCGCCGTCGAAGTCGGCGTTGAATGCCGTACATGCAAGGGGATGCAATTTTATGGCACGTCCCTCAATAAGTACGGGTTCGAAAGCCTGAACGGACAGTCTGTGCAATGTGGGAGCACGGTTGAGCAATACGGGGTGATCCTTTATTACTCCTTCAAGAATATCCCACACTTTGTCGTCGGCACGTTCCACGCGCTTTTTTGCGGATTTGACGTTGTGGCACTGATTGGTTTCCACAAGTTTCTTCATTACGAAGGGCTTGAAAAGTTCGAGAGCCATTTCCTTGGGAAGACCGCACTGATGCAGTTTGAGTTCGGGACCGACTACGATGACGGAACGTCCGGAGTAGTCCACACGTTTACCCAACAGGTTCTGACGGAAACGTCCCTGCTTACCTCTCAGCAGTCCGGACAGTGATTTAAGTTCACGGTTGCCCGCGCCCGACTGAGGACGCTTGCTTCTGCTGTTGTCGATAAGACTGTCCACCGCTTCCTGCAACATACGTTTTTCGTTGTTGACCAGAATTTCGGGTGCGTTGATTTCTATAAGTTTTTTAAGACGGTTGTTACGGTTGATGACGCGTCTGTACAAATCGTTGAGGTCGCTTGTAGCGTATCTTCCGCCGTCCAGCGGAACCATGGGACGAAGTTCGGGAGGCAGTACGGGAAGTACCGTCAGTATCATCCATTCCGGTCTGTTGCCGCTCTTGCGGAAAGATTCCACGATGTCGTAACGCTTGATGGCACGTATACGCTTCTGTCCCTGTGACTTGGTGAGAATTTCTTTGAGTTCCTTGCTTTCCTTTTCAAGGTCGATGTTCTGCAACAATTCGCGCACCGCTTCGGCGCCCGTTCCTGCACGGAATGCGTTTTTGCCGTAGGTCTGTTGCGCTTCGGCGTATTCGCTCATGCTCAGAATCTGCTTGTATTGCAGACCGCTGTCCTTGGGATCTATTACAACGTAACTCTGGAAATTGATAAGTTGTTCGAGGTACTTGGGCGACATGTCCAGAATAAGTCCCATACGGGAAGGAACACCGCGGAAATACCAGATGTGCGATACGGGAGCGGCAAGTTCGATGTGACCCATACGTTCACGTCTGACCTTTGCCTGAGTCACCTTGACACCGCACTTTTCGCACACTACGCCCTTGTAGCGGATTCTCTTGTACTTACCGCAATGACATTCCCAGTCCTTGGTAGGTCCGAAAATTCTTTCGCAGAACAATCCGTCCTTTTCGGGTTTTTGTGTACGGTAATTTATAGTTTCGGCTTTTTTGACTTCACCGTAAGACCATTCGCGGATCTTTTCGGGTGAGGCAATGCCTATCTGAATGGAGGCAAAATCGTTCATTATGCCACTTTTGGCGTGCGCGGCGGGTTTAAGTGTAGAAACCGCCTGACTTACAATACCTTGTTTTTCAGTGATACTCAATGTCCTTTACCTCCTTTATTATTTCTTTTCTTCATCGTCATCGTCTTCGTCGCCGAACAGGCTGTTTAAACTGTCATCGCCGAACAAATCGTCGAGATCGTCTTCCTTGTCGTCGTCGCCGAACAGGCTGTCCAATGAGAAGTCGTCGTTCTTGTCGAAGTCGAAGTTGTTGTCGCCTGCAAGGTCCGTAAGGTTGATTTCGTCGTCTTCGGAGAAGTTCTGCATTTCAGCCTTGGAAGATTCTCTTTCGCGCATAACGATGTCGTTGTATTCCGCTTCGTCGTCGGACGCGTCGCGCACCACGATTTCTTCGTTGTCTGCGGACAGCACCTTGATGTCAAGACCGAGAGACTGTAATTCCTTGATCAACACCTTGAACGATTCCGGAACGCCGGGATCTGCGATATTTTCCCCTTTGACAATGGATTCGTAGGTCTTCACACGTCCCACTACGTCGTCGGACTTGACTGTAAGCATTTCCTGCAACACGTTTGCCGCGCCGTATGCTTCCAGAGCCCACACTTCCATTTCACCGAAACGCTGACCGCCGCACTGAGCCTTACCGCCCAGAGGCTGCTGCGTAACGAGGCTGTACGGTCCGATACTTCTTGCGTGTATCTTGTCGTCTACCAGGTGGATAAGTTTGAGGTAGTACATATAGCCGACTGTAACGCGGTTTTCGAAGGGTTCGCCCGTACGTCCGTCGTACAACTGCACCTTGCCGTCCACTTCTCCCGTGTTGGGGTTTACCATACCGTTCTGTTCGAACAGTTGTCTGATTTCCGATTCGGTCGCGCCGTCGAATACGGGTGTGGCGATTTTCCAGCCCAGCATCTTGGCAATAAGACCGAGGTGAACTTCCAGAACCTGTCCGATATTCATACGGGAAGGAACGCCCAACGGGTTGAGCACGATCTGCAAAGGCGTGCCGTCTTCCATGAAAGGCATGTCTTCTTCGGGAAGGATACGAGACACAACGCCCTTGTTACCGTGACGTCCCGCCATCTTGTCGCCGACGGAAATCTTACGTTTCTGAGCAATATAAACTCTAACCAGTTTGTTTACTCCGGGATCGAGTTCGTCCTTGTTTTCCTTCGTAAACACCTTGACGTCCACTACGATACCGCCTTCACCGTTGGGTACTCTGAGCGAAGTGTCCCTTACTTCTCTTGCTTTTTCCGAGAAAATAGCACGGAGCAGTCTTTCTTCGGGAGTGAGGTCGGTTTCGCCCTTGGGAGTAACCTTACCTACAAGAATGTCGCCGGGACGTACTTCCGCACCTATACGGATGATACCGTCTTCGTCAAGATCTTTCAACGCGTCTTCACCGACGTTGGGAATGTCACGGGTAAACTCTTCCGGTCCCAACTTAGTTTCGCGCGTTTCTATTTCGTGTTCTTCGATGTGTATCGAAGTAAATGCGTCTTCTTTTACCAGTTTTTCCGAAATAAGTACTGCGTCTTCGTAGTTGTAACCTTCCCACGTCATAAAGCCGATGAGAATGTTACGTCCCAAAGCAAGTTCGCCACCTTCGGTACTGGGACCGTCGGCAAGCACCTGACCTTTTTCCACAACGTCGCCCTTCTTTACAAGGATACGCTGATTGATACAGGTACCGGGGTTACTGCGTACAAATTTCTTTATTGTGTGACTTACCAGAGTGCCGTCCGTTGCCTGAACGATTATCTGATTGTCGCTTGCTTTTACAACCGTACCGCTTACTTCCGAGATGGTCATTACACCGCTGTCGTATGCGATACGTTCTTCTATACCGGTGGCAACGATGGGTGCTTCCGGCTTGATAAGAGGAACGGCCTGACGTTGCATGTTAGATCCCATCAGAGCACGGTTGGTATCGTCGTTTTCCAGGAAAGGAATAAGCGACGTAGCAACGGAAATAAGTTGTCTGGGAGATACGTCGAGAAAATCCACCCTGTCGTTGGGGAATTCCAAAATATCTTCTCTGCGGCGGCATGTGATACGTTCGTTTACAAACCAGCCGTTTTCGTCCAAAGGTTCGTTAGCCTGTCCGATGATGTAATTGTCTTCTTCGTCGGCGGTCAGGTAAACTACTTCGTCGGTCACCTTGTGGTTGACCTTGTCCACACGTCTGTAAGGCGCTTCGATAAATCCGTACTCGTTAATACGCGCATATCCCGCCAAAGAGGTAATAAGACCGATGTTCTGACCTTCGGGAGTTTCGATGGGGCACATTCTGCCGTAGTGAGTGTAGTGAACGTCACGCACTTCGAATGTTGCTCTGTCACGGTTAAGACCGCCGGGGCCCAGAGCGGACAACTTACGTTTGTGAGTAAGTTCGGCAATGGGGTTGGACTGATCCATAAACTGCGACAACTGCGACGAACCGAAAAATTCCTTTATTGCGCTGGAAACGGGACGAACGTTTATGAGCGACTGAGGAGTCGCTTTGCCCGGTTCCTGAATAGCCATTCTTTCACGAATCACCCTTTCAAGACGGGAAATACCTATACGGAACTGATTCTGCAACAATTCGCCCACGCTTCTTACACGTCTGTTGCCCAAGTGGTCGATGTTGTCGTCGCTGCCAATGCCGTATTTGAGGTTGATGTTGTAGTTTACAGTTGCGAGAATATCTTCGCGAGTAATGTGTTTGGGTATAAGCAGATCCTTGTTTGCTCTGATCGCTTCCAGAGTGTCCTCGAAGGAAAGTCCCTGATCGAGTATTTCGTTCAAAGCGTTGAGATTGACGTACTCGGTAATTCCCAACTGACGGAAATCCACCTGTGCGTAATTGGGATCCTTTGCGGAAAGATAATAGGAAATATCCACCGTTCCGTTGCCCATTACCTTGACGGTGTTGCCCTTGGAGAGCACATAGACAACGTCTATACCGCTGTGCTGAATATCCTTGGCCTGTTGACTTGTCAGAACTGTACCTTCTTCGTAGGTAGCCTTGGGAGTTGTGACAGGTTTAGCCAAAGGAAATCCCTTGATGCGCGCCGCAAGACTCAACTTCTTGTTGAACTTGTAACGGCCGACTTTTGCAAGGTCGTAACGTTTGTTGTCGAACAGCAAATCGTCAAGAGTCTTCTTGACGGATTCGTCTGTGGGGATTTCGCCGGGACGCAGACGCTTGTAAATTTCTATAAGACCGCTGATCTGGTCTGTTGTGGTGTCCTTGGCAAGCGTATTGAAAATGGTAGGATCGTTGTTGAAAACTTCCGCAATGGTCTTGTTGTCGTTGAGACCTATAGCGCGCAAAAGCACCGTTGCGGGCAACTTTCTGTTACGGTCGATGTGAACGTAAAGTATGTCGTTCGTGGCGTCATGATCGAATTCCAGCCATGCACCTCTGGAAGGCATGGCGGTTGTGTTGTACTGAATCTTACCGTTCTTGTCGGGAGTAACAAGGCAATATACTCCGGGCGAACGGACCAACTGACTGACGATTACACGTTCTGCGCCGTTGATGATGAAACTGCCCGTGTCGGTCATACGGGGAAAATCCCCCATAAACACTTCCTGATCCACAAATTCACCTGTACCCTTGTTGGTCAGACGAACGTTGAGTTTTAACGGACTGGCGTAGGTTACGTCTCTCAGACGGCATTCCGCTTCGGAATACTTGGGCGTTTCATCGAGATGATGATCCAGAAATTCCAGGCGGAAATGTCCGGCGTAATCTTCAATGGGCGAAAAGTCTTCAAACACTTCCTGCAACCCTTCTTCCACGAAAGCACGGTAACTGTCTTTCTGTACTTCGATCAGGTTGGGCAAAGGCAAAACTTCTTTCGTCTTGGAAAAAGTCTTTCTTTCATGTGTACCGTATTTGACGGTACGAATGTCTTGTGCCATTGACAATCTCTCCTAAAAAAATTTTTTTAAATTTGTCGTAAACGCTTGCGTACGGACATAAGTTGTTGTATATTCTAAATATAAAACAGCAGTGTTTTACGCCTTCGGGCCTACGGCGGAAAAGGGACAATTGCTTTTTAGGGCAAAATGCTACGATTATTATAATAGCACCCGTTGTGTCAATAGTCAAAGCATTTTTTGAAATATGTTTTAAAAAATAAATCCAACAAAATTTTTTCACTTTTGACGGCATTTCAGCCGTCATTTTTCATTTTTTTTAACCTTTTACTACTCCACCACCAATCCCATGCAAATTTAGAGTTTAAAATTCCATTTACACCACTACCACCACTGCAACACAAATGGCACAATGCTTCAGCCTTGCATGATACACCACCGCAGTTGACAGCACAATACAAGAATTCAAACAAAATAGAGTTTGCCCACCAACTCTTTTAAACCAAACAACACAAAAAACAAATGCAGGAAGTCACCTTCCTGCTTTTTTGAAACTATTTAGTTGTTTTTGAACCGTTTAGTTGCTACTTGGTCAAATTAACCTTTGTACCCCCACACAACAGGGCGATTGTGTGGGTTCCAAGTGCTCCAGTATGCTGGTTGACTTTCCGCCTCACAATAGATTGTAAGACTGCTGCAACCATAGAATGCACTGTACCCAATACTTGTTACACTTGACGGAATGACAATGCTAGTAAGACTGCTGCAATCGCAGAATGCCCACTTCCCAATACTTGTTACACTTGATGGGATGACAATGCTTTCGAGACTGCTACAATCCTCGAATGCACTGTCCCCAATACTTGTTACACTTGATGGAATTATCACACTTGTGATAGAGTATCCATTGAATGCGCTATCTCCAATGCTTGTCACAAATCCATTGTGGTAGGATGGGATGATGATGTCGCTGTCCGTACCATTGTACCCGGTGACTTTAACACCGTTGAAGATGCTAGAAAATTGCAATCCGCTTGTTGCAACGGTGAACTTGGCGTAAAGTGTCATGCCCAATTGATCGATTTGCGTAACCCTTGTTGTAAAGTCGGGATCAACATACCAACCTTCAAACACATGGTCGTTCTTGCCTGCGTCCTTAAGCGTGTAAGGCAACTGGTTGACAGTAATATTGGTCGGGTTTTCGTTATAGCAACCTTCTGCATTGCAGTAAGCAACAAAAATTGACCAACTTGCAACTAGGGTGACGTCGCTTGCAATTGACCAGTTGCCTGTCAACCCTACCTCGCTGTAGTTGTTGTACCAACCCATAAATGTGTAATGCTCAGGTTCGGGAAATGGAAGCGTGTACTGCTCGCCAAATGTCACTTCCATTGGTTCAATTTCTTGGCCTATACCGGTTTCGAATGTGACGGTGTAGGTCCTTGCCTGCCAACGTGCAACAAGAGTGACGTTTCGCACGATGTTCCAAGTTCCACTTTCCACCTTGTTGTCGCCGTCAAACCATCCAAGGAATGTGTAACCTGTACGTATAGGCGTTGGCAATGCACAATCTTGTCCGTAAGTCACCGAAACATCAGCAATAGCATTATCACCCGTTTCAACAAAAGATACCGTATAGTTATTGGCTTTCCAATGTGCGGTAATTGTAATGTCTTGCGTAATGGCAGTAGCATTAGTTACTTGACCTGCATTTACCCCTTCACCGACAAACCAACCAAGGAACGTGTAACCTGCACGTGTAGGAATTGGCAACTGCAAGTAACTGCCGTTGTCTACTTGAACAGAAGTCGCCTCACTCATTTCACCGCCATTTAGTTCAAATACAACTGTGACTTTACCGGCAGGATGTGGCGTTGGATTGCTCGGTTGACATGCTACCAAAACAACAATGATTGTTAAAATTACAAGCAACATTATGCCAAATTTTAATTTTTTCATATTTACACCCCTTTCATATATAATCATTATACCACTGCGCCATACAAATTTCAATGATTTATACATAAATGTTATATAAGTTTTGCAACACGAAAAAAGACATTGCGGGGTGCAATGTCTTGTAAACAACGATATTTATTTGTTACGGTTTGACTACCAGTGCGTTTGCATGTACGGCAATGCCCTTGCCTTCGCCCACAATTCCGAGTTTTTCCGTTGTGGTAGCGGAAATTCCAATGCAATCGGGGGAAATGTCCAGTAAGGACGAAAGGCGGTTCTTCATTGCTTCGATGTGTGGTGCAATCCTGGGTTGTTCTGCCATCACCACTGCCGAAACATTCACCACGTGATACCCTTCGGTGGAAATGATTGCCATTACTTCTTCAAGCAACTTTGTACTGTCAATACCTTTAAATGTGCTGTCGGTGTCGGGGAAAAAGTGTCCTATATCGGGCAGCCCGCAAGCGGAAAGCAACGCATCCATTACGGCGTGCATCGCCACGTCAGCGTCCGAATGACCGACCAGTCTTAGCGGACAGTCTATACGGCACCCCCCAAGCACGATACCCTTTCCCTCGGCAAGCGGATGAACGTCAAAGCCCACACCCGTGCGATATTGCGGTATATCTCCTTTATATGTAATCTTACGGTTGCCGGGCTGACCTTCCACCAGCGACAGATCTCCCCACTTGTTGTAATACACCGTGCCGTCGTCCGTGTAGTCGTCTTCCGCCTGTTCGTAAGCATCGCAGATGCGTTGTCTGTCAAATACCTGCGGTGTCTGCACCGTGCGATAGTCTTCACGGCAAACGGGATGTCCGTCATCTCCGACGTAAAACAAAGTGTCCGTCACAGGCAGACAAGGAACCGCACTGCCCGTACTTGACGCCACTTCGAACAGTCTTGCTACAAGTCCCTTGCCTATAAAAGGACGCGCGCCGTCATGAATGGCGACAAGATCGCACTTGTCGCTCAACGCTTTTAGCCCTGCCCGTACCGACTGAGTGCGAGTTTCGCCTCCCTCGACCACCTTGGCAAAGGGAAAGTCTTCCTTCCACTTACCGTCGGCGACTATCACGATTTCGTCGGCAAGATTGTAAAAAGCGTCCACCGTATGGCGCAACACTTTTTTGTCCAGAAAAGTTTCCGACAACTTGTCGGCTCCGTAACGCTGTCCTTTGCCGTAAGCCACGATTATTACGCTTTTCATTGCAACTCCGTGATTATCTCGTACATTTCCGACGCCTGTTGCTTTCTCACCGTTTCCGACAGTTCCTTTACCTTAAAGGACAACTGCCCTGAGGCAAAATGAATAGTCACTATATCTCCTGTTTTAAGACGGCAGGACGGTTTGGCGGGTTTGCCGTTGACGTCCACTTTACCGCTGTCGCACGCTTCCTGCGCAACGGTACGGCGTTTGAGTATACGGGATACCTTCAAAAACTTGTCAAGTCTCATTTACATTTCCCTTCTGTTGGTAAAGGCGCGCGACAAAGTAACTTCATCGGCGTACTGCAATTCGCTGCCGATGGAAATACCCTGCGCGAGACGCGTGACCTTTATACCGTAGTTTTTAATCATTCGGGCAATATAAGTAGCAGTGGCTTCGCCCTCCGCACTTGTGTCAGTGGCGATGATGACCTCGGACACGTTGTCGGTCAGTCTGCGGAACAACTCCGCCAAACGCAGATCGTCCTTGCCCACTCCTTGCAAAGGATCGAGCACACCGCCCAGTACGTGATATACTCCCTTGTATTCGCCGAGACGTTCTATTGCCATTACGTCCTTGGCTTCCTGAACAACGCATATCACCGAATTGTCACGTTGCGAACAAATCCTGCACGGATCGGTGTCGGTAAGGTTGCCGCACACCGAACACACCTTGACTTCCGATTTTGCGTCGACAAGCGCGTCGGCAAACGCTTTTACTTCTTCGGGGGACATATCCAGCACCTTTAACGCGTAACGTTGAGCGGTTTTCTGTCCCACGCCCGGCAACTTGGCAAACTGATTTATAAGCCTTGCTATGGGAGCGATATAATTTATCATTAAAACATTCCTCTCATTGCGGCAAAGGGAGCCATGAGTTTTTCCTCTTCGGCATCCGCCTTGGAATACGCGTCGTTGATTGCAGCCAGAATAAGGTCTTCCAGCATTTCGACATCTTCGGGATCCACCGCTTCAGGCTTTACGGACAATGCCGTGATCTGCTTTTTTCCGTTGCAAGTAACGGTTACCAGTCCGCTTGCGCTTCCCTGCACCGTCAGTTCTTCCAGTTGCTGTTGCGCTTCCTGTAACTTCTGTTGCATCTGCTGAGCCTGTTTTACAAGGTTCTGCATTCCGCCGCCCATTTTCATTCCGCCGCCACCGGGGTTGTATCCGTATTTGTTACCCATTTTCAAAAACTCCTTCGGTTTAAAACCACAATCATAGTATATATTTAAATTCGCTCACAACTTTGTTGTGCCGTCTACTTTTCAAATCGTACGTCCGTGCCCAGATTCTTCAACTGTTTGTCGAGATCGGCTTCCGTCTGCGGAGAAACTTCACGCAACACCAGATTGTACTGTGTCAGTCCCGCAAGTATTTCTCTGAGCGTCTGTTCGTACTGCAATTTTATCAGGTTGTACTGACCTTTATTGCACTTTACCACAAAGTCGTCGCCCTCGATTTCCACTTCCACTTCGCTCCACACGGCGGAAAACAAAGGTTGCTTCAATCTTTCGATTGCTACCTTTACGCCCTTCCATACGGACTGACGGTTTGTTCGGTCCACCACCAGCATACTGTCGGAACGGAGTGCGGACGGCTGTTGTTCGAGTCGCGTCAGGCGTCTGTCCAGTCCTTCGACGTCCACTTCGCCGGTGCTTGAGGCAATGCGCAGACACATCGCTTCCAGCAACATCACGGGTGAAAGCGCAAACCGTAAATCCGCTTCCAGTCTTGCAAGGCAGTCGATCGCGTACAGCAATTTTGCAGTGGTAACGGTTTCCGCACTTTCCTGAAGCATATTGTACATATCTTCCGGAAGACACAGTAATTGCCGTGAATTCGAACAGGTCTTTACCACAAGAATATCGTGAAAATAACCTGACAGATCCTTTGCCAACCTGCCCACATCCTTGCCCTGCCGTGTAAGATCGTAAATACCGTTCAGAATTTTGCCCGGATCGTTTGCAATCACCGCTTCGGCAAGTTGCGCGATACTCCTGCGGGAAGACACCCCCAGAATACTCATCACGTCGTCGTAAGTCAGTTTACCTTTTACCGGTCTGCATCTGTCTGCGATGGACAGACTGTCACGCACACTTCCTTCCGCCGCCACCGCAATTGCGTTGACCGCTTCTTTGTCGTAATCGATGCCCTCTTTTTGGTAAATGTCTTCTATGTGTCGGGCAAGCAAAGGCACAGACACCAGTCGGAAATCGAATCGCATACACCTGCTTAAAATGGTTGCGGGTATCTTGTGTACCTCCGTTGTGCACAGAATAAACACTGCGTGTTCGGGAGGTTCTTCCAACGTCTTCAACAGAGCGTTGAACGCTCCCTGGCTGAGCATGTGCACTTCGTCGATGATGTAAACTTTGTATTTGCCCGAAACGGGAGGAAACTGTACTTTTTCGCGTATATCCCTTGCGTAATCCACACCGTTGTTGGACGCGGCGTCCATTTCCACAATGTCTATACTGTTGCCCTGCAACTGTCTGCATACCGAACATTTAAGGCAGGGATTGCCGTCCTTGCTGTCGATACAGTTTATTGCACGGGCAAATATTTTGGCGGTACTGGTCTTGCCCGTTCCGCGCGTGCCTGTGAAAAGATAGGCGTGCGACACCTTGCCGTTTACTATCTGATTTTTCAGTGTTGCGACAATGTGGTCCTGTCCTATAACTCCGTCAAATGTTTCCGGACGGTATTTTCGGTACAATGCAGTGTAGTTCATCCGTTACTCCTTCTGTGCAAGCAGTTTTTTGCGGGCACGTTGCAATGCCCCGTCCACCGCCTTGTAACTTTTACCCGTGGCGGCGGTAATGTCTTCGTAAGTATATCCTTCCGCAAACAGGTTGAGCACCTGCCTTTCCGTATTGGTAAGTTGACCGTCTATTACCCGACGAATCTTCTGTGCGTATTCCTTTTTGAGCAGTACTTCCAGAGGATTGTCCAGTCCGTCGGGAACTTCGGTAAGTGACGACAACTGCACCGAACCTGCAAGCGCCTTGTTTTTCTCGCTGTTGTTACTGCGCACGGCGTTTACTATCTGCCTGTAAACGCACAGTTTTACAAAAGAGGGAAAACTGCCCTTGTTACCGTCGTAGTTGTTGACGGCATTAAAAAGTCCCAACATTCCTTCCTGCAAAAGGTCGTCCTTGTCGCCCCCCACAAGATAAAAATTGTTGGCAACGGAACGTATCAGTCCCTTATATTGTGCCACTACCGCAGACATGGCTTCGCTGTCGCCCTGCCTTGCCAAAGTTAAAAGATTTTCCTGCTGTTTCATTGTCTTTGTCTGACCGCTTCGTATACCACGATACCGCATGCGACCGATGCGTTCAGCGAATTGACCTTGCCTTTCAATGCAATGGAAATAACCCCGTCGCACAGTGAACGCGTCAGTTTACCCACGCCGCTGCCCTCGCCGCCTATGACAAGCGCAACGTTTCCCCTGAGGTCTGCTTGGTACATACTCGCTCCGTCCATATCGGCGCAGTATACCCATACGCCCTCGTCGCGAAGTTGCTTTATCGTGTTGTTGATGTTGGTAACGCGCGCTATCTTGACGTGAGAAACCGCTCCCGCCGAACAGCGTTCCACAGTTTCGTTTACCGCTACCTGTCTGTTTTTACCTATGATTATGCCGTCAACGCCGGCACATTCGCAAACTCTGATTATACTGCCGAAATTGTGAGGATCGGTGATCTCTTCCAGAATGACGAGCAACACGTTGTCTTTGTTGTTGCGCGGAAACAGTTCCTCAACCTCACAGTACGCAAAGTCGGAAACAAAAGCAATACATCCCTGATGTCTGCCCTTGTCGCTTTCGGCGTCGAGCACCGATCTGTCCACCCATTGCACTTTTATTCCCTTACGGCGCGCAAGCGCGACCACTTCCCCTTTGTCGCCCTTTTCCACCATCACCTTTTCTACCGTTCTGTCCGAACGCAAAGCCTCCGTTACGGCGTTTTTACCAAAAATTTTCATACTGTTTCTCCGAGTAACTGCATCAGACGTTCCGTATTGCCTGTAAGATAAAGATATCCTATAACCGCTTCGATGCCCGTTGCCATACGGTAATCGGCAAGCGTCTGGTTTTTGGCAACATGATGACTTTTGCCGTTTCTTCCCCGCATAAACACGTCGCGTTCCTCTTCGGTAAGACAAGGCAAAAGTTTTTCCGCCAACTGCGACTGACTGTGAGCGTTGACCTGACCGCTTGCAAGTTCGTGCATGCGTCCCGCCTTGAAGTCGTGTTCGTGCACGAGTTTTTCCCTCACTATGAGGCTGTGAACAGCATCTCCTACGTAGGCAAGCACCAACGGATTGACGTTGACCGCATTACTCTTAGTCATTGTTCCGAAAAAATTCATTGAGCCGTCCTTTGCGCCCATACAATATAAGTATCGGCAAAATATTTATATATTATTGTACCACATCGGGCTTGCAATTAGCAAGCAACTTGGACAATGTTACGACAAACAGAGTACATCCCCAATGTTCCGAATGTTCGGTAAAGCCGTACTTCTTGTAAAAGTTGCACCCTTTTACGTTTTCCGTCGAACACAACAGCATTACAGTGTGCACTTTTTTGCTTTCGAGATGTCTTGCAAGCGCGTACAGCAATTTTCTTCCCACGCCCTGTCGCTGACATTTTTCGGTGATATCTATGTGCATATGAACAACTCCCGAAAGCGCGGTTTTGTTCCAGAACCGTACCGTACGTTTCTGCGAAATGTACTGTCTGAAACTTAATTTTCTTACAAGAGGCAGATAAAGACTGCGCATTTTGCGCGAAAAGTCGGCATGATCGTCGCAGGCAAGAATATACACCGTCACTTCGCCCTCCTGTTCGGCTACAAAAGTGTTGTCGGTAAAATCGGTATAGTAATCGCTGTACAGCGAAGTCAGCATTGTGCGGTTTGTCGGTGTGTCGTTGTCTTTGAGCCATGACGTTTCCACACAAATGTCCTGAACGGCGGTTCTGTCTTTGCGACAGTATTTTCTGATAGTAAGCATAAACACCTCCCGTACGATTCAATGCTACCACCTGCTGACTTTTCTGTCAATAACGGTATTGAAATACGTCACGCCGTGTGATATACTTTAACAGGGAGGTAGAAGGAATGAACCAACAGATTAAACTGACTCCGGGCAGACTTCTCGACGACAAGGGATGTCTTGTACAGGCGGGGTACGCAACCTCGATGGTAAAGCAGTACGACAGAAAGGACATTAAAGGACACGCATTTGCAATAAAGGAGTGGGATTACTACATAGTCACCGACGGTCACCGTGCGGTTGCGCTTACCGTAGCCGACAACTCGTACATGTCGCTGGTGTCGGCAAGTTACCTTGACTTAACACAACCCCGTTACAAGACTACAAGTAAAATGGACTTTTTTACATTCGGGAAAACAGGACTGCCGTCCACGTTGGAAAAAGGCAACGTGGTTTACCGCTCCAAACGCGTTGATATGGAGTTTGCCAACGACGGAACGGCAAGGCGACTTTACTGCAGATTCAACAATTTTGCAGAGGGCGAAACACTGACCTGCGAATTTAAAGTCACCGACCAACCGAAAGAATACATGACAATAGCAACGCCCTTTAAAGAAAAGAAACACGCATTCTATTACAACGCAAAAGTAAACTGTATGACTGCGGAAGGATACGCGCGGCTGGGAAAGGAAGAATACCTGTTCGACAAAAGAAACTCGCTTGCCACGTTGGATTGGGGCAGAGGCATCTGGACGTACAAAAACACATGGTACTGGAGCAGTCTGCAAGCATACGACGACAACGGCAAGACAATAGGATTCAATCTCGGCTACGGTTTTGGAGACACTTCCGCTGCCACGGAAAACATGCTGTTTTACGACAAAAAGGCATACAAACTGAACGACGTCACCTTCAATATACCCAAAGACGACAAAGGCAACGATGACTTTATGTCGCCGTGGACGTTTACTTCGTCGGACAACGGCGTAGACCTGACCTTTACCCCTGTTCTGGACAGAAAGGACATCACCGATCTTAAAGTTCTGGCAAGCATACAGCACCAGGTGTTCGGATATTTCAACGGCAGTATAACCGCGGAAGGCGTGACGGTAAAGTTTGACAACAAACCGGGTTTTGCGGAAAAAGTGTTCAACAAGTGGTAAAAGGACAAAACATTACATCAAAAAAGCAGTTGCGATTTGCAACTGCTTTTTATCAGTCTTTGGGCAACATCCTGACGTAACCGCCGGGACCGCGATGCACCGCTCTCGAAACTCTGGACAGTGTGGCGGAAGATATTCCCGTTTGTTCGATTATTTCGCTGTAAGTTTTACCTTCCACGATAAGTTTGGCAGCCATTGCCCGCTGTGCCATCTGCTCCACTTCCTGAAAGGTGCACAGATCTTCCAGCAACTGTCTGCAAACTTCCACTGTCTTGCAATTGAGCAAGGTGCGGTACAGAACATCCTGCATGTGTTCGTAATCTTTCATATGTCATTACCCCCTAAAACATCAGGCTGTCTTTTGCAAAAACGCACGCAACTTGTCACTCTTCGGATTGAGCAACACCTCCGACGCACGTCTGTATTCCTCGGCAACCCCCTCCGAGAGAAACAAGACGTTGTCTGCGACATTCAATGCAAACTGCATTTCGTGCGTTACTATAATCATTGTTCGATCCGAACTCTTCAACGATCTGATGACTTTCAGCACTTCCCCCGTCAATTCGGGATCCAATGCGCTTGTAGGTTCGTCGAAACACAGTACGGAAGGTTGAAGTATCAATGCACGCGCGATGGCAACACGCTGTTGCTGTCCGCCCGACAGTTGGTAAGGGTAGCAGTCTTTTTTGTCAGACATTCCCACACGGGCAAGCCACTGTTCGGCACTGACTGTCCATTCGCGCTGCAAGTCGTCACGCAACTGTCTGTACTGTTCGCTGAAAGTTTGTTTTAATTGCCTTTTCTTTAAGCCCGACTCTTTTTTCAATTGTACCGCAATTTGCTTTTTCATGTCAACAAGTTGTTGCCTGCACAGCAATTTTTTTGCCAACGCCACATTTTCCAGAGCGGTATATTGAGGAAACAGATTGAAGTGCTGAAAAACCATTCCGAACTGCAACCTTAAACGATAAAACTTACCGCAATTGACCTTTAATTACAGTGTAGTAGCGACTCGGTTATACCCTATGTCAAAGCCGCCGATAAAAATACAAAAAAAACATTAAACAGACGTCCGACAAAAAAAGTGCAAGGTCGCCCTTGCTCTTTATATGAGGTTATTTTAAACCTTTATTTCAACGCGCTGTCAAGAAACTGCTCGAAAGCGGTCTGTCCCTGTTCGTCGGGTTTGAACACCGCCGTGTTGTACAGAATGTTTTTGCACACATCGTCTACATACGCTCTTACGACGGCCTTGGCGTGTTCGGGCGTATTGGAATTGCCGTTGTCGGCAAGCAGTTTGTCAATCATGTCGCCGTGTATCCGCATGTCGGAAGCAAGCGACGTTCTGTCGTAAGGCTCGCCGCACAGGTAACCTTCCACTTCTTTGAGTTGTCTGTCCAGACGTGCGGGCAGAACGAACAGTCCCATTGCTTCTATAAGTCCGATACCTTCGCTCTTTATGTTGTGGTACTGCTTGTGCGCGTGGAAAATTCCGTCGGGATATTCTTCGGAAACTCTGTTGTTGCGGAATATGATGTCCAGTATATACGTATCGCCATGCTTTCTTGCAATGGGAGCGAATATATTGTGTCTTTCGCCGTCGGTGTGAGAAATTATGTCAAGTTGCGCGTTGTCGTAGTTTTCCCAGGCACAACTCAACTTCCACGCCAGTTTTTCAATGGCCTTGCGGTCGGCAGATTGAAGTCTGACCGCACTGTTGTACCAGTCAAGAATCTGCACTTCCACTCCGTCCGTCACTCCAAGGCTTTTTCTTGCCTCCGCCTTCTGCATCGGCAAAACTTCCTTACCGCCCTGATAATGGTCGTGATTGAGTATCGAACCGCCCACTCTCGGCAAAGCGGCATTGCTTCCGAGAAAATAGAAGGGGAACTGATCCACGAAATCGAACAAACGCGGTACGGTGCGGTCCGTAAGGTTCATCGGTACATGATTGTAGTTTACCGCAATTCCGTGCTGATAAAAATAGGCGTAAGGGGAAAACTGCCAGAACCACTTCTGTCCGTCCAGCGTAATGTTCGCCCAGCGCAAAGTCTGTCTTACGGTGTTGCCCGAACAATAGCCGATGTTTTCCGCGCACAACTGACAGGCAGGGTAACCCGTCTTGACGGCAGTAAGCAACTTGGCAATTTGTTTGTTGTCTTTTTCGGGTTTGGAAAGGTTGATTGTGATGACAAGTCCGTCCTTACTTACCCACTTGATGTTGCGCGCTATTGCCGACGCTTTTACGTAGTCGTTTGATATTCCGTAGGCGTGCAGATCGTTCATTGCCTTTTCGTAACCGTGGCGTCTGCCTTCTGCGTGAAAACGTCTGTCAATTTCCGACGGGCGCAGACTGAGCAATGACAGTATATCTGCCGAAAACTTTTCGCTGTCGCCGTTGTCGCTGCCGTTTTGCTTGGCGAATTCAAGCAACGGCTTCATTACGTTGTCGGGATTGGTGTCGGAAATACGTCTTTTCTTCAACTTTTCCGTTGTGCCCTGCGCTCCTATCATGGACAAGACTCTGTTGTAGTAATACAGCGAGTCTTTTTTGTCGACGCCGAGATTTTTCTGCGCGTAAACGATAAGATCGTAAACTTTCTGCTGAATGGTGATTGCCATACTTTTCCTCCGTAAAATTAACCTCTGATTATTTATTGCTGTTGATCCCTGTATCTGTTGATGACGGCGGACACCGTGTCGTAATCGTATCCGCGCGACAACAGATGACGCTGCAATCTGACGAGAGTCGCAGTGTCGTTGGGCTTGTTTTTCATAAATTTGTCTGCTACCGCATTGGCGTTGTCACGGGCGTAGCCGTCCTCCTGACTGCCGAAACGCATGGCAATTTCCGTCAAGACGCCCTTCTGTCGCAACTCGTTTACTATGCGACGTTGTCCGCGCGTTTTTCCGAACTGCTCGGCGTAAAGACGCGCGTATCTTGCGTCGTCTATATAGCCGTATTCACGCAATTTGTCCGCGACGCTGTCTACCGTGTCCGAATCGTAGCCTTTGGACGAAAGAAACTTCTTTAACTGTTCCTCCGTGCGCATGGCGCGGGAAAGATATTCGACCGCCTTGGCAAACGCGCTTTCCCGTTCGCTGTCCGACAGCGCTTCTCTTAAACGTTCCTCCGAAATTTCCATGCCTGTTTTAAGACCGTTGCGCACCACCGAAATGGCCTCCGCTCCGCGCAGAAACTCACCGTCAACGTATATGTTGACTCGGTTTTTGTTGTTTTTCTGAACTTGAATGTCTGTAATTCGCGGCATCTTTTTTCCCTTAAAACGTTGTTCGGAAGGGGACTGCGTCAACCTTTTTCCGACATTGCAATTATATCACAGACTTTAAATATTTTCAACCGTGTAACTGTCTGTATTTTTCCACCGCTTCCTGATATTTGGCGGAAAGTTTCATCAGGTAGGTCTGACGCTGATAGGCGTTGAGAGTACTCATATACTGTTTGTCGGCAAGCAGACTTATAGGATTTGCCACCGTCTGTTTGCTTGTAAGTATTTCCTCTACCTTACGCTGAAACTGTTGCTCTCTGTTGTACCCCTCGCTGTCGTATATCAGACGTTCCAACTGTCTGTGCTGTTGCTGACGTACGGCATTGCAGTCCAGTCCTTTGGTGACCGCGACCTGCTTTTCCGTTTCCAGACGCAGACGTGTCTGCTCCCAGAAACCGCTTTTCATTCTCTCCTTGGCTTGACGTGCGAACTTCTTAAAGGTATCTTTCACTGTTGCTCCCTCCTGTGTCTTTGCATAAAAAATAAACTGCCTGTTCAGCAGAACAAGCAGTTTTATCTTTAGTGAAAATACTTTATCAGTTCTTAGAATTACGTTTTCTTGCCGCTTCGGCCTTCTTCTTACGACGAACGCTGGGCTTTTCGTAATGTTCCTTCTTGCGGAGGTCACCGATGATGCCGTCTCTGGCGCATCTTCTCTTGAATCTACGCAATGCGCTGTCCAAAGTTTCGTTTTCACCAACTCTGATTGTAGACATGTTCTCGCCTCCTTCCCCGCAATCGGGACAAACTGCAATTTTCCTTTCGGGAAAATCTAATGAATATTTTACTCAATGACACCCTATTTGTCAACGGTTTGTAAACAAAAAAGCAAACTAAATTGCAAGGCGATTATTTCATTCTCAGAGCCTCGTGCAACGCTTTGAGGTCGACGCCCAGTTTTTCTCTTGCAGGCCACAGATCCACTCCGTCGTCTGACTTGCGGGGAAGTATGTGCACGTGGAAATGCATCACGCTTTGTCCGGAACATTCTCCGCTGTTGTTGATGACGTTGACTCCCTGAAATCCGCAGTCTTCGACATAATGACGGGAAATCTTCTGTACGGCGTGCATTACCGCGTTCAATGTCTGACTGTCGCAGTCGAGAATGTTGGTGCAATGCTGCTTGCTGACTACCAGCGTGTGACCGTAGTAGTCCTCGGCAATGTCCAGAAAAGCAAACACTTTGTCGTCTTCGTAAATTTTAAACGAGGGAATATCCCCTTTGATGATTTTGCAAAAAATACAATCTGTCATAACAAATCTCCTTTTACACCGTCTTTATAAAGTTCCTTGGCAATCACTTTTACCGTCTGTCCTTCCGTGGCGTTTCCCTTGAAGTACACTCTTGTGTAATTGCGGGAATAGCCCTCCCACATTCCGTTTCTTGACCGTTCCGCAAGCACTTCTTCCGTCTTGCCTATCTGCGAATTGAGAAAATCGCTTTTGAGTTTGCGCTTGATTTCGCCCAGACGCTCGGCACGCATATGTTTGACTTCCGCAGGAGTGTCCTCCCAACGTGACGCCACAGTACCCTTGCGCGCGGAATAGGGGAAAACGTGTATATCCGCAAACCCTATCTGCTCCACAAATCTGCACGTTTGCTCGAATTCCTCTTCCGTTTCGCCGCAGAAACCGACTATAACGTCCGTTGTAAAGGCTGCGTCGGGAAAATAACCTCGTATCAGTCTGACGCCGTCGGCAAACTGTTGCGCGGTATAATGTCTGTTCATTCGCTTTAAAACGCTGTCGCTTCCGCTTTGCAACGACAGGTGAAAATGAGCACAGAAGTTCTTCTTTTTAAGACTTTCCAACACGTCTTCCGTCAGTGCGCTTTCTTCCAGACTGCCCAGACGGTAACGCTTGTCGTCAGGCAATGCGTCAAACAACTGTGCCAGAGAAGTGCCGTTGTCACGGCCGAACTGAGTGATGTCTATACCTATCAGCACCACTTCTTCGGACGTAGCCTGCCGTACTTCATTCACAATGTCCTCTATTTTACGACTGCGACTTCTTCCTCTGAGATAGGGGACTATACAGTAACTGCAAAAGTTGTTGCATCCGTCCTGTATTTTTATAAAACTTCTTGTACGCTGTCCGTCGGCAAACAGCGTTTCGCTGTACCTGTCGGACGGCGGACAGATGTCTACGCCTGCATTTTCCAGTATATCCGCGACATCGGTCTTGCCTGCCGTACCTTTAATAAAGGTGACGTTGTCCAGATTTTCAAACTGCGTTGCGTTGTTCTGCGAAGCACAGCCCATCACCACGATTCTGCAATCGGGATTGAGTTTCCTCGCCCTTGCCACCGCCTGACGCGATTTTCTTTCCGCTTCTGCCGTGATGGCGCAGGTATTCAACACGAATATGTCCGCCTTTTCAAGCCCTTCCGACGCGTCGTGTCCCAGTTGTTTCAATGCCGCGACTATCTGCTGACTTTCGTAAAAATTGGTCTTGCAACCCAATGTAAATACACTGATTTTCATTATTTTGTCCTGCCGAGTATTCCGTCCGTCAAAGACAGTACGTAAAGCGGAGCGGTCTCCGCACGCAAAATGCGTTTGCCCAGAGTAACGGCCGTAGCGCCCGCATCAACTGCCGCCTGCGCCTCCTCGGGAGAAAATCCTCCTTCGCTTCCTACAATTATTGCGATGTTTTTTACCGGTTTCGAATCCAGCACGTCAAACACAGTACCTTCACGCTGATTTTCGTAGCAAAACAACGCAATGTCGTAATTTTTCAATTCTTCCGTCAATCGGGCAAAGTTACAACGGCTGACTTGTACCGCAATCGCTCTTCCGCACTGTTTGGAGGCTTCCAGCGCAATACGGTTAAGCCTTTCCAGTTTTTTGTCATCACACTCTCCTACGGTATAACGGCTGTCAAACAGCACTACGCGGTTTACTCCCAGTTCCACCGCTTTCTGTACTACAAAGTCGTTTTTGTCCCCTTTGCAAACGCCGAAATAAAGCGTGGTCAAGTACCCGTTTTCCGCGGAGGAAACTCGGCTTTCTTCTATACGCAAGACCACACTTTTGCCGTCGATGTTTTCCACTACCGACAAATGTTCCCATCCGTCGTTGAAACAAATCACCGCTTTGTCACCCGCTTTCATTCGCAAGACTCTTGCCATATGGTGATATTCGCTTGTGACGTTGACTATGTCGCCCTGCCGTTCTTCGGGCAGCGCAAAAAATCTTCGTATCTGACTCATAAACGTTTAAGCAGAAGGGCTGTCCATTCGCCCTCCGTAGTACTTTTGATCCCGGTAAATCCCTGACGGGCGAAAGCCTGTTCCACCTTGTCCGCTCTGTCGTTGAGAATACCGGACAATACAAGTCTGCCACCGGGAAGAGTCACGCTGCCTATTCCCTCCGCCAACAAATACAAGATGTCCGCCGTGAGATTGGCGAAAACTACGGGAAACCGTCCCTTGACGTCTTTGGCAAGATCGCCGCAGATGATCTCGCATCTGTCTTCCAGTCCGTTGAGACGTGCATTTTCCAGCGTCGCTTCCGTAGCCTGTGAGTCTATGTCGGTAAACACCGCACGACTTGCGCCTTTGAGCAGTGCCGACAGTCCGAGTATACCGCTGCCGCACCCCACGTCCAGCACTTCCTGTCCGCAGACATCCGCTTCGTCGATTAGTTTAATGCACATAGAAGTAGTTTCGTGCTGACCTGTTCCGAATGCCGTACCGCTGTCCAGATACAATACCGGCAATCCTTTCTGACTGTCATCGGGTGTAAGCCATCGGGGACACACGACAATGCCTCCTATCGTCATCGGGCGGAAGGTCTTCTTCCAGTTGTTTAACCACATCTCCCCGTCCACTTCTTCCACGGAAATTTCAAGACTTCCGGCGTCGGTAAGCGAACAAAGCGCACCTTTAAGATAGTCGAGCGCCGATTGCACGTCTTCGTTGTTGCAATATCCCTTGACCAAAACTTCGTCGCCGTAAACGTCCGTTGCGCTTTCGTCGGCGTAATCCCACGACGCGTTGTCGAAATCCTTGCGATCGTAGATGCTTACTCCGTCCATACAACATTCCTGCAAAAAATACGCCACAAGTTCGCTTGTGGCTGTGTTTGTACTAATTGTAATCTGTGAATATTTCATATGTAAGCTCAGTTAATCAGTATGTCAATAAGTTTTTTGGCGTTTTCCCATTCACGCTTGTTTACCAGATACAACGCCCTGCCACGTTCGGTGATAGTATAGTATTTGCGTGTAGCACCGACGTTTTCCCCCCACGAACCTTTGATACATTCCATATCTTCCAGACGGTGATAAGCCGAATACAGACTCTGTTCGTTGGGAACATACAGATTATCGGTTTTTTTGGCAATGAACTTGCGTATCTCGTTGCCGTATTTAGTTCCGTCCATCAACGCCGACAACACGAAAGTGTCGATGTGCCCGCGAAGCAGATCGCTTGAAATTACCTTCATAAATTTTCTCCTATGTCTAACATAAAAAGAATACCACTTTACAAAGTTTTTGTAAAGTGGTATTCGGTAACAATAAAATAATTGTCTTTTTGTTTTTTTTTAGCGTGAAAAGACCGTCAGCCCGTAATTACTTCTGCTGATACATTCTGGCAAGTTCATCGAGATACTCCTTGCGTTTGGGGTAACTGCTTATGGTGGAGTCACGCTCGAAATCTTCAAGGCTCTTACGTTGAGCACGAGTGATGCTTCTCGGCACTTCCACCTTGAAAGTAACGTAAAGGTCTCCTGACTGACCACGTCCGGACTGTATGCCCTTACCGCGGAAACGCAACGTTTCGCCGTTGCCCGAACCGCTTGCAAGTTTGTGTACAAACATTCCCTGCAATGAAGGTATTTCCACTTCGCCGCCCATTACCGCGGTGGAAAATGTCACCGGCACTTCGGTGTATATGTCCAGATTGCGACGGCTGAAAACCTTGCTGGGTTTTATGCTGAGCACCAACAGAAGATTGCCGTTTCTGCCTGCGCCTCTGGGGCTGTTGCCTTCACCCGCGATTTGCAGTACCGAACCGTTTTCCACTCCTGCGGGAATGGTAACGTTCATGACCTTGTTTTTTCTGACAACGCCGTTGCCGTTACAATCCGGGCATTTGTCTGTTACGATTTTACCGGTACCGTTACAGTTTGTACAGGTTCCGATGCTTATCTGCTGTCCGAACAATGTATTTTGCGTATAACGAACCTGACCGGTACCGTTACACTTGGGACAGGTCTTCAAAGAATCGGAGTTCTTCGCACCCGTACCGTTACAGGTTTTGCAACGTTCCAGACGTGTAAAACTAATGGACTTTTTACAGCCGAGAGCCGCCTCCATAAACGTCAGTTCTATTGTCTGGGTGATGTCGTCTCCCACGGCCTGCCGTGTGCTGCGTCGCGCAGATCTCGCGCCACCTCCCATAAAACCGCTGAAAATATCGAAAATGTCGTCAAATCCGCTGGCGGTAAAACCTCCGCCGTTGCCAAAGGGATTGAAGCCCTGACTTTCGTCCATTTCTCCGCGATCGTATTTCTGACGCTTGTCGGGATCGCCCAGCACGGAATACGCTTCGTTACATTCCTTGAACTTTTCCGCACATTCCTTGTCATCCGGATGCAGGTCGGGGTGATATTTTTTGGCAAGTTTACGGTAGGCCGACTTGATCTCATCCTGCGACGCCGTCTTTTCTACGCCCAGAATCTTGTAGTAGTCTTTCATTGCCATAATTTTTTCCTTTAATCATTATGCATTGCACGCAACGGATTGTTGCGTGCAATGCAGTAAAACTTCATTAAATTATTTGTTGTCGTCGCTCACGTCGTACTTGACTTCTTCGCCCGACTGAGGATCCGTTGTGCTACCCTGCTGATGTTGTGCCGCAGCCTGATAGAATTTCTGGAAGATAGACGCGCTTGCCTGAGCAATACGATCCGTTTCCGCCTTCATTTCGTCGGAAGTACCCTTTTCCAGAACTTCCTTGCCCTTCTTGATTTCTTCTTCGAGTTTTTCCTTGTCGGTGGCTTCGAGTTTGTCACCGCTTTCACGCAGGAACTGTTCCAAAGACAAAATCATCTGGTCAAGTCCGTTACGGTTTTCCACTTCCTGTTTACGTTTCTTGTCTTCTTCGGCATACTTTTCGGCGTCTTTGATAGCCTTGTCGATGTCCGCTTCGGACAGGTTAGAGGAAGATGTAATTGTTACGGACTGTTCCTTCTGAGTACCGAGGTCTTTTGCGGTTACGTGTACGATACCGTTTGCGTCGATATCAAATTTTACTTCGATCTGAGGAACTCCTCTGGGAGCGGGAGCAATACCCGTCAGAGAGAAACGTCCCAACGTCTTGTTGTCGGCAGCCATTTCACGTTCGCCCTGCAACACGTGAATGTCGACGCTTGTCTGATTGTCTGCCGCAGTACTGAATATCTGCGATTTGCTGGTGGGGATGGTCGTGTTACGCTCGATGAGTTTTGCAGTTACACCGCCCAGCACTTCGATACCCAATGACAACGGAGTTACATCCAGCAACAGCACGTCCTTGACTTCGCCGCCAAGCACACCGCCCTGAATTGCAGCGCCGATAGCGACGCATTCGTCGGGGTTGATGCCCTTGTAAGGTTCCTTACCGCTGAACTTCTTGACTGCTTCGACCACTGCGGGGATACGTGTGGAACCACCCACCAGAATTACACGGTTGATGTCGTTGGTGGTAAGTCCGGCGTCCGCCAAAGCCTGCTTCATAGGATCGATGGTCTTCTTAATGATACCTTCGATGAGCGATTCGAACTTAGCACGGGTAATTTCTATTTCAAGGTGTTTAGGACCTGTTGCGTCTGCCGTGATGAAGGGCAACGACACTGTTGTCTTAAGAGTAGAACTCAGTTCGATCTTAGCCTTTTCGGCTGCTTCCTTCAATCTCTGCATTGCCTGCTTGTCTTGCGACAGGTCAATACCGTTGGACTTCTTGAATTCGTCGATGAGGTACTGCATTACGATGTTGTCGATGTCGTCGCCGCCCAGACGGTTGTTACCGTTGGTGGCAAGAACTTCGAATACGCCGTCACCGATTTCCAGTATAGACACATCGAACGTACCGCCGCCCAGGTCGTAAATAAGTATCTTCTGATTCTTGTTTTCGCCCTTGTCAAGACCGTAAGCAAGTGCAGCCGCTGTAGGTTCGTTGATGATACGCAACACGTCAAGACCGGCTATCTTACCTGCGTCCTTAGTTGCCTGTCTCTGTGCGTCAGAGAAATACGCAGGAACCGTGATGACGGCCTGAGTTACTTTTTCACCGAGATAACTTTCGGCGTCGCTCTTCAATTTGGAAAGAATGATACCGCTTATTTCCTGCGGAGAATACTTCTTTCCGTCTATATCCACTGTATAATTTGTTCCCATTTCACGCTTGATGGACAACACAGTACGATCGGCGTTTACCACCGCCTGTCTTTTAGCAACCTGACCTACCAGTCTTTCGCCGTCTTTAGTAAAACCTACGATGGACGGAGTTGTACGGTTACCTTCCGCATTGGTTATAACAACGGGTTCACCGCCTTCCAATACTGCAACACAACTGTTAGTTGTTCCCAAGTCAATACCAATAATCTTTCCCATAATCTATATCTCCTTTAATGTAAATGTTCTTTATATTACAGGGAAGTCACATCCGTTTCTTCCCGTTATTGTCCAACGACTACTTCTGCGTAACGCAACACCTTGTCGTTGAAGGTGTAGCCGTCTTTATAAACTTCCACGACCAAATCCGTCTTGCCTTCTTCGGCAGGAACTTTTGCAAGTGCGTTCATTGTCGTTGCGTCAAACGGTTTGCCCAAGACATCCATTTTTACAACGCCCAGTTCGTCGAGCACGTGCCTGAACTGTTCTTCCACCATTTCGAACGCTTTCAGGTTTTCGTCGTTGAGATGCTTTCTTGCAATGGCGAAAGTGTCCAGAATAGGAAATATCTTTTCCACCACGCCTGCTATACCTTGCGCCTTGCTGTTTTCTTCATTGAAACGCATGCGCTTTTTATAACTGTCGAAATCGTTTTTCAAAGCGACCAGTTGAGTCAGGTAACTGTCGCTCTTGTCCGCCGACGACTGTAATCTGTTTACCGTGGCGGTAAGTTTGTCGCTTTCCTGTATCAGCCGTTCGTTTTCTTCCGTAAGCAACTTGTAGTTTTCTTCCAGTTTTTCCAATTTCTGTTCCGCTGTAAGTTCTTCCTGTTGCGCAGGGATTTCCGATTGCTGACAGACTTCTTCCGTCTGTTGTTTCTTTTCTTTCATTTATTGCTGCTCCTTCGGGTTCAGCATGTCGGTGAGCAATTCGCTTATACGGTCCAGCACGGCAACTACCTTGCTGTAATTCATTCTTACGGGACCGATGACTCCGAAATTACCGCTGACATTTTCGCCCAAATTGATTTTTGCCGAAACTACCGAACATCCTTCCGGCACACTGTCTTCACTGCCTATTTTGATAGCCAGATTGTCATCGTCGGTGTCGGTAAATATCCGTGCCAGTTCGCCCTTGTGCTCCAACGTGGAAAGGAAACATCTTGCATTGTTGACATCCTTGTATTCGGTGTGATTGAAGATGTTGTTACTGCCTTCCGTCACCACATCCATACCGTTGGCAAGGGAAACTTTTTTCAATACGTCGATTATTTTTTTGAACAGTGCGTTGAACTGTTCAAACTGACTGTTGACCAACGCATAGGGATAACGGAAATTGATGAAGTCGGAAATATGTCTGCCTACAAAAATTTTGTTGAGCCAGTTTTCCGCCTGCACGAGCATTTCCGAAGTAAAGTTTTGCGGAAGGTCAATGACCGCGTCTTTGAGCAGACGCGAATCGGTGACTATTACCACAAGCATCTGACCGTTGGACAAATCCAGCAGTTTTATCACCTTGATACAGTCGGACAGGTCTTCCTTTACCACTACCGATGTGTAGTGAGTCACTTCGGAAATTACCTTCGCAACTGCGGAAATGACATCTTCCACGTCCGACCACTTCTGAGCGAAATACCTGTCGATCATGTCCACTTCGGCAACGGTCAGCGGTTCACGGTGCATGAGTTCGTCCACATAAATGCGAAACGCTTTCTGCGACGGCACTCTGCCCGCGCTGACGTGAGGCTGTACGAGATAACCCATACTTTCCAAAGCGGACAACTCGTTGCGGATTGTAGCCGACGAGCAGTCACGCAGATGGTTTTCCTGAATATCCTTACTGCTTATCGGACTTGCCGTTTCAATATAACTGTCTACTACCGCACACAGTATTTTTTTCTTACGTTCCGATAACATATCAGGTCACCTGTCACGAATATTTTAAGAGTGTTAGCACTCTCGACGTAAGACTGCTAATTCTTGATTAAAATATATCACCGCTCGTCACGTTTGTCAATGATTTTTGCTATAATTTAAAAATTTTCTTTAAAAAAATCATTGTACGAGGACTTACGGCGAAATTTTTAATTTCTTTTCAATTACAGTATACCTTAGACAGCATTGCAATATACCGTCATACATTAATATTATACACCGCAACGCTTTAACAGACAACAAAGTGCGACGGTTTATTTTGTGTAGGCGTGATGCGCGGTAAATTTTGATTGCGGACAGACAAACCGGACAACTGCCCGCTTGTTGCTTTTCGGGTAAACATTTTCTCGTTGAGGGTTACGCACGCAATTTGATACATACCACATTACATTACGCAAAGAGACAAAGATGTGTTACGGTATCGGAACGCCGAAGGAAATTTACCGCAAATTTTCTACCGAAACACTTTCCCACGCAAAATGGAAATAAACTTTTACTTCACATACGGAAGTTTAAGCCTTGTTGCGTACGCCCGCAGCAACATCTCTGTTATTACTTTTAATTCCTATTATATATAATAATATATCCTTATTAATTGACGCAACCGCAGTTGAATGTGTACGTTACGACTTTTGCCCGTCATCCGACTTATTCCGACGGGCAAACACAGGTTTGTCGGAACCGCACAGCCATGCGCCCGTTCCCATTAGAGCAAGCGCAATGAAAAATGTCCATTGAGGAATTTGCCTGAACAGAATAAAGGACAACACTACTCCGACAAAAGGCGACACTGCATAATAGGCACTGGTGCGCGACGCTCCTATATAACGCTGAGCGTTGACGTAGAAAAAGATACTGAGGCCGTAGGCGACAAGTCCTACCGCCATTACCGCAAATACAGCCCACACCGCCGACACACTCTGACCGAGAGCAAGTGCTATTGCAAGAGAGCCCGAGCCGGAAAATATTCCTTTTAATATAACCACCTGCAACGGATCGTTGTCGGACAATCTTCGGGTGCAGTTGTTTTCCACGCCCCAGCACACGCAGGCGAGCAACACGAATACCGAACCGTAGGAAAACCGAAACGCGGTAAAACTTTCCACCGACAGCACGGCGCAGGAAATCACCACAAAAATTATACCCGTCCACAGACGCGCGCTGATTTTCTCTTTAAACAGCAACAACGCTATAACGGCG